>Ga0123355_10000289_pt1 | contig 64410 bp, 50 predicted proteins | sample TergutEmb28metaG_3_FD_89872 | JGI IMG/M metagenome (GOLD analysis project Ga0123355, IMG submission 89872) | Embiratermes neotenicus P1 segment gut microbial communities from Petit-Saut dam, French Guiana - Emb289 P1 | ecosystem: Host-associated > Arthropoda: Insects > Digestive system > Gut ...
GGTTTTTAAAAAGGTTTTTTAAATAAATCACCTATTTGGTTTCTTTTTTTTTCCCTGATGCACCCTTTAAAAATAAAAAACCTAAAAAAACCCCCCCCCCCCCCGTCAACTCATTACACAAACAGTGTGTGTTTTATCGTGTGTTTACACGATGCGACAAAAAGCAGCATGTCCTCGCCTAAATAATCAATTTTCTAGTCTATAAGATTACACACTGTAAAACATCTGCTCTTAGAAAGAAAAAGACAGCAAAAATATCCATACTCCCATCGGGCTTTGGATTCAATGCAATGTCAGTCATGGATGATAAAGACATGGATTCATCATGTATAGTTGAAATAAAATTATGACCAATCATAGTGATGGCATGGAAACCATACGTGACAGTATAAAATCTGCTATAACTAGCAATGTCAACAAGCAATGCCAACACACAGTGTATATGTAGATTTAGCAGCCGGGATTGAACCACAACCAATAGCTGTGTGATTCACTATAGCAAGACCGGGACGCATATCATCTCGTCAAGAAGAGAATTAAAAACGTGAACATATATGACCGCTTTGGGGGAGTAAAACATGCCGGTTTTGGCCTGGGCTTCGAGCGTTGCCTTATGTATATCACTGGGATGAAGAATATCCGGGATGTGGTGCCATATCCTAGGACTTTTGGGCAGATGGGGTATTAATACTCGTAGGAAAGTAGCATAAACAAAACCCGTCATCATGAGCCATGATGACGGGTTTTATTTATGTGTTTTTCACTTTTTTAACGCCCAAGAGTTTGCCTTTAGAAGCTCAAGGCATTCCAAAAATCGTTTATCATTTCTTACAATATCAAATGAAGGTTTTGTCAGATAATCCTCCCATAAAATCCAAGGCAAATTACGGGGTGTTGACCAGGGCATATAATTGCTCCCATCTTCCCTGGTTTTATCCATATGGTCTGTATGGTGCATTGAGTTTTGCGTCGCTATTTCTACATGGCTTAACGCATTTTCAGTATCCTGTGCCTCACAATACAGCTCAGCGATTAGTATATTTCTTAGGGCAAGCTCCAGATAATTGACTGGGAAAATTGTATTATCATCAATTACTGTACATATCAAACTTGATATCTGTAGCTGGGATTTAAGAATTTCAATCTTTTTCAGAGGGCTTAAACTCCCCATATGGGCATATCCGCCCAAAAGATAATCTAGCAGCATAGTCGCCCTGATGATGCTGTTTATTTGGTTTTTCAGCCAGTCGTCACCATCCAACACAAGTCCGGCCCAAGGTTCCTTCGTATCCCATATTTCGGATGGCAATGTATCCAGGATTTTTTTCGCTTCTTCCTTCATACCCCATTTGGCATAATGCCTGATAAGCTGGACTCTGTGCCTCAAAGATGATTTATAGTCTGTCAGGTCAATTATTCTCTCACTGATAGCAATAATCTCATCCTTGTGTGCAACCTCGTTTTTGGTTCCCAATGCTTGCGCTAGAAGATAGTGCAATCCGGAGTTTAAAGGATATTTCTTTGTAGCTTTTTGTGCAGATTCAATAGCATCATGAACTTGGCCGCTGTTAAGGAAATTACGGATATCCCTTGTATAGTTTTCCACATCCTGCTCTCCCCGTATTGCTTCCGTACCGAGAAGTTCATCCACAGTAATCTTAAAAAATATTGCAATATGGGGCAGTAGTGCTATATCTGGGAATGTGGCACCTGTCTCCCAGCGGCTGACTGCTTGGGGAGATACATGAAATACATCCGCGATTTGTTCCTGGGTCAGATTGCGGGCTTTTCTAAGGTTCTTAAACTTCTCGTTAAAATATGCTGACATAAATACACCTCTTATACAATGTTTTTGGAGTCGGCTCTGCAAACATTGTATAAGAGGTTTTTTTTAATGCCAACCAATCATTATGAGGGATATTTTCAACCAAAGTGAGGATTAGAATGACTCAACAAAGCTAATAAAATAGTCCTCAAAGGGCTTGGAACATTCTTTTTGATTTTCACATAGATAGTGATAAAAATGTGGCGATATAACGTGAGAGCCGCCATCATGATTTTTGAAGTATTCATAGGGCTGAATACCCGCCCCCAGTTTGATTGCAACATAAATGCCCAAAGCCTCGACGATATTCTCTTCTATAAAGCCTTCCATTGTATTGTAGCCCGAGTTAGGGTCTTGATTATCGAATGCGTCCTTTACCCAGGGCATATCAAAAAGTTTTTGCACATAATCCCTGACTCTTTTTATTTTGTAGGGAGGATGAAAAAGCTCATGGGTTGCATTTGATAAAATAATATCAAGAGAATATGAGGCATCTGTTATCAAGTTATTCCCACATAGTTTTATTCCAAGAGGGTCTGCAAAGGAGCATAGGAATATAGTGCAATCAGAATTATCTATATCCCCAAAACGGCTCATTATTTCATCGATTTCATAATCACCCAAACGCCTATCTATCTCTGTACATTTTTCTCTTATTGCCGGCAACCTGTTCTTCACCCAGAAGTCATAAAATCCTTTTTTCTCTAATTCTGATATTACCGGAATAACTGTACTTGTGAAAAATGAAAAGTATGCTTCAAATTCTTCTTTACCAAAAATATAAGGTGTCATATTCATTGAATTTTCGATTTCTTGAAAGCATCCAAGCATATCAACGAGGTTTCTGTTATTAAAATCATTGAGAGAGGAAGTAAACAGTGTAATTGTAGGCGAAAGCATCGAATTTCCACGCTTTGCAGTAAACTCATTTATTTTTGTTTTTATTGTATTGCTAAGCTGTGGATACCATCTCTCAAAAGCCTCTTTGTGTCTTGTGACATAAAATTCATCCCCGGTCATAATATTAAGAAAGCAAAGCATGTCCATGTTATAGCTTATTCCTGTTTGTAATTTCATTTTCCTGCCCTCCTACAAAAACTTTTTCTAGTGCAGGTAATTATACTATAATATTTCAGCCAAAATCCTCTTTTAGCTTAATTGGCGCATATAGAACTAACTGTTCATATCCAAGACCTTTAATGATATCGGGATTGTTATCATGGGTATATATCATATGCCCCAGCATCTCCCGGTTACTGTCCACTATAAAATTCGTGGTTTCGAGCCATTTTGCAGTCTTGCTTCGTACTTTGTCGTGGCTTTCACCATCGCCGTCCATGCTTACCGAAACCGCATACAGTCCACCTATGAACTCGGTAATCGCGAAAGGATGCGTATCTGCTTCCGTCGCTTCGTCTTTTATTCGCCAAATCCATGCGGCTTTCCCTTCTTTTCCATACAAAAAATCATAGCCGTCAAAGAGAATAGGCATAATTAAACCCTGGGCCGATAACTCACTTGCCTTAGCATCAATTCCCATATCGAAGACTTCGTCCCAGCCGACAAGGCCTGTCGTCAACGCCCGAAAATTGGGAACTCGGACAATCATCACATCAGGTATTTTTTTATCAAGCTTTTCGGTTACTTCCAACAAGCGATTTATGCGGCTTGGATTGCCAATATAATCGACATTTTTAAGGCTAGTCTCAATTTCTCTTGTTTTATCGTAGAGCCGTTTCACGTCCGCATCTTTGCTAAAGTCAGATTGCTTTACATAATCAATAAATGCCAAAACAATCTCCCTTAGTTCGTGAAGCAAAGCAACCTCTTCATCAATGTCATTGACCTTTCCCTCCAGTACATCAAGCACTACCTCTGAACCTGGAGTAGCGAAAATGCGCTTTATGTCCTTTACACTGATGTTTAGCTTACGTAAAACTAAAATTTGCTCTAGCTTTTTTATGCTGTTATCGTCATATAGCCTGTATGCATAATCCTCGCTCCGAGTGCTGGCAATCAGCCCCATATCTTCGTAGTATCGAAGACTACGGGCAGAGATATCATACCTTGATGATACGTCTCGTATTTTGATTAAATTGCCCATTACAAAGCCTCCTCAAAGGTATAGCGAATTAATTCGAAATCAGTCCAGCCTGTCGCCGAAAACGCGTAGAAACGTTCGCGATTTTCGGCTCGGTCTGGACTGTTTCTCATTTAATTCGCTCTATTTGAAAATAGTTTAATCCCTTCCCTAACGGCAGAGTCAATTGCTATAGATGTTAGTTCCCATACTGCCCATGCACAAAAGGCAGAATCGCCCATGTTACATCATCAGCTAAGATAATCTTTGTATGGACTTCAGGGCGCAACCCTGCCATCGCCTGACTACAGGAAGCATTACTACTGCATTCCATACATGAGTTTACACTTCTTTGAGCGGCACATTTCATTGGTCCGCAATCAAATCCGTTATTAATACCACCTTTATCGCAACCACCACATTTTCTGTCTATACCATCAATACTGCCATATACCCGTTGGGCCCGTTCTTTGGATATGGAGCGGATATCCTCGCTGTAGTTGGTTTTGCCACTGTAATGCCAGCAAAGGTCGCATCGTTGACCGCATTTGCCAAAGATGGCACCTTCTTTAGGGAAGGGTTTGCGGTTGGGTTTTCTCTTTTCTTGTATCTTCTGCTTTACAATTTCAAGGGTATGCAAGTCTACAACTGAAATGCAATCCCCATCAATATGAAAGTCGTAGCGGTCATCATATACCCGGATGGAAAAAACCGTTTCCTCATTCTCGCAAAACTTTAACTCATCTGCGCCATTACCTATTTCATCAAGGGCGTACTTCCCGCGCATAAAGCGCATGATTTCCCCGCTAATACTCTGCATGTGCTCAGTTTTGTTCATGTGTATAACCCCTTTCAGACAATTGCAGGTGAGCAATGTGTTATTTTTCTGGTTTTATCAAAAATGACAAAAGCGGTCTTGCATTAAATTTTCTGACAAACAGGGCAAATAAAAGTCGATGTGCTCCCGGTTTTGACTGAAATAATTTTTTCGCCGCAAACCGGGCAAGGCTGGCCATCTTTATAACCGATTAGAAAATCATCCATAGAATACCCGCCCTTTTGCCCAAAGAAGTCGCTCTCGTATGAAAACGAGCCTTTGCTCCTAGATAAATCCAGCACCGCCATAATTGCATCGTATACGCCATTGATTTCATCGTCACTCATATCGGATATTTTCTTCTGGGGATGGAGTTTTGCCTTGAATAAAATATCATGCATGTACATATTGCCGATGCCGCCGATGTTTTTTTGATTTATCAGAAAGGCCTTGATTTGTGTTTTTTTGCCTTTTAGCAACTCGGCGAAATATTCTAGGGTAAATCTCTTATCAAAGGGGTCCATGGCAATGTCCTTTGTGCTTGGCTCCGATTCAAGTTCTACATTGTGTACCAGCAAAAACTTCCCAAACCACCAAAAGCGAGCAGTATAGCCGCTGCCATCTGTAAAAAGCACCTTTATCTGATATTTTTCCGGCAAGCTGTCTTCATTTTCGAAATAAAAAATATCACCCCCCATGCCCAAGGATAGGAGAATATTCTCACCGTTGGCAAGGCTTGTGATAATCCATTTCCCCTTGTGGTATACATCCACGACTTTCGTGCTCATAGTCCGTTTTTGGAATTCCACCTCAGGAATATTGGCGCATTTTTCTTGCAGAAGATTAATCTCCTTTAAGGTTTTCCCCTGTAAGGTACTCTTCATTTGTCCCGCAAGTTTTGTGATTTCCGGTAATTCGGCCATTGTTATAGCTCCTCTCGTACTTTTATTGGTATAAATATATCTTGCTGATATCTGTTAAATTTTATGGCGATATCCCAAGGTAGGATTTCTTCAATCATTTCGATTCGCTCAGGCTCTGTATCAAGTTTGTACTCGCTGCTTCTTGTAATCCATTCTCTAAGCAAGGTAAATGTATCGTCCATGTCTTCAAAAAAAGTACTTGCTATTGCATATAGCCCACCAGAGAAAATTTCATCCGTGTATATGGTGAGATTTTCATAATTATGGGGGATTTTTATCATCATTATCCACTCGGTTTTCTCCATGGCAAAAAAGCAGTTTCTCATACCCGGAGTGGGAATAAAGCCATATTCGGCAAATAAGTTCTGCATTTTATCTCCATCCATTTCTTCTATCTGCCCCGTTTTCAAGCGAGATGTAAGCATTCTCATGGATGGAAGGCGTATAACCCGGGTATCGTGCAGCCTTAATGTCTCTCGGCTTATTTCCGACAGCTTTTCAAAGGAAATCGGCTCAGTTTCCGGAACTGTTGCAAGGCGTTTTTCCGTTTCTTCATACAGCAATGTAATGGCCGAGATTTTCTTGATACCGCTCATTAACATCTTGTGCAGAAAATCATCCACAAGCTGCCTTAGTTCGGATAGTGCCGCAATCTCCATATCAAGGGATTCCAGTTTGTCTACAAAGGCTTGAATCAATGCTGTGGTGCTTTCACCTTTGAAAATTACTACCATATCCCTGATAGGGATTTGTAGCTTTCGCAGGACGATAATTTGCTTTAGCCGTTCCAGGGCAGATTCGTCGTAATATCGCTGGGCCTTATTGTCGGGATGTTGGCTCCAGATTAACCCTTTTTCCTCGTAATAGCGAAGGGTCCGGCTGGATAAGCCGAAAGATTCTACGACCTGGTTTATTCTCATTAGTTCCATGGTTCACCTCTGCGCCCATTATATAGGTTGACGTTGCGTCAATGTCAACTCTGTTATAATGAAATAATTCGAAATCGGCCTCGCCTGTCGCGGCAAAATCGCCCTAAACGCCTTATGTCGGCGTTTCAGGGTGCCGCTCGGGCGAGACCGTTTCTCATTGATTTCACTATATGTAACAAAAAACCGCCCTGGTGGGCGGCTCTGACTTATCCTGTTTACCATATGGTTTTGACATCATATTTTGAAGTTGCACAATCGCAATTAGTACTTCTTAACCCATTTCTCAACAGTATCAATCCGGCTGGCTGTGGCTCTTTCGATATCATAGCAGACCTCGCTGTAAAACCTTGCGGGTACTTCATAAAGGGGTATCCTATCCTCCGGTTTTACCTCGTCGTACACATAGGAGCCGTATTGCACAGTACCTGCCTTGTAGAATACTGCGTCATAAACCGTCACTTCTTCGCTATGGTCCGCTCCGATATATGAACCGCTAAAATACAGCATTACCCCAAGGCCCTGCTTAGCGTCCTCTTTATAGAAATTGAAAAACCCGCCAGCGTCTGCTACCGAGCCTCTGTACCAGCCCATCTTTTGCAGCTTACCCCAAAGGGAAATTACATACACCACCGCTCCGCCGAACTCTGTTACGGCGTCGGCTTTTTTATCCGTTGGGAGTAGGAATACCTTCCGGGCCAACTGCTCCACCGGCTGGGTGATTTCGTAATCTTCTAGCTGCTGTTTCCACTGAGCGGTTAGGTCGTCGCCTAAGTCGAGAGGATGGCAGAGCCCTACCTGGGCGTCTTCTGGCAGGTCAAAGTCCTCTTCTTCCGCAGTCACAAAGCTGCCGTCTTCCATGTACCTAAAGCATGTGGTAAGACTACCTGTTTTGTCGTATGTCCCCCATACTAGGCCGATTGCGAACATATTCATTATTGGATTCTCAACAAAGAGCTGTGTCCATGCTTCCTTTGACCAGGTGCGGTTATTGGAAAGGGCTTGCTCAAGGCGTAAGCATTGCAAGGAAGCCACAGCTTTTAGGCTCTTTTTCATGGCAGCGAAGTCAGCCCTTGCGGCGGTTGCTTTTTCTTTATCGTCAGTGACACCCACGGCAGGTAAAGATTTTATGGCCTTGCCTTGGTCGTTCTTGAGACTGATTTGCAAGTCAGGGGTTATGGTTGCAGTAAATTGGCGGTTGCCATAATCAATTATCTGCTCTCCCCGATTATCAAAACCCAGATTGGGTACAATGCGGTCCCCTAATACCTCAGGGTCAATCCCAAGCTGCTCGGCTGCAAATTTGAAAGCCTCTTCCGCTACACGTTTGACCTGTTTATTTTTAAACTTCTTTGAAAATGCGTCTATGGTCATAAGTGCCAGGGAGCCCCCTTGAAGTGCTAAGGCCCGGGTTGCCTCAGCCGCAAGTGCCCCACGGGAAGCATCTGCCCATGCGGTGATATCCTTGACAAGCTCACGGACGAAGTTATCATCCCCATCTATTGCAGCTAGGGCAAGTACAGTCCGATGTTTGGACACCGCGCCTTTATTTTTCCATACATGGCAAAGCTGAAGCCCTAGGGCTTGCAGGTCGGTTTTGTTAAGGGCTTCCCGAATCATAATCGCTGGGCGTGGCAGGGCCATTTCATTTTGGCTTACCATTGTGTAGATATAGCCGATTATTATACGGTCATCAGCTATGTCCTCAGAAGCTGCAAGACGTACCTTGGGTAAAGTTTCAAAGTCTGTCCATTCTATTGTCTTTGATGCTTTTGCCGGGATGTTTTGGATACAGTAAGCCAACGCGTCAAAATCGTTGTTTTCGCCAGCAGTGGTACCGGTTGCGTTGAAATTGGCCAGTATTTTTTCGGTAGCTTCCCGGATGGCTTTTTTCTTTGCCTTGGTCAGCTCTTCGATTTGGGGCTTTAGCTCTGTCCTGGTTGTGAGGAGAGCGATAGCAGTGTCCCGTACTTTTTTTGAGCTATCTCCTAGGCAGTCAAGGAGCCAATCCGGGTTATATCCCGGTTCTTGGTTGTATGCCATTGACAAAATTTCAGCCCTGGCATCTGCACCAGCTATCTTAAAAGCATCTTCGTAAAGTGCGGTATTGCCTTTTGCCAACCGTCGCGCTTCTTGCTTTAGTAATGGCTCTGGGTTGGTTAAATAATGACCGGCTGTAGCACTAACTAACGCGGTGATTTTTTCACCATCAGGTATGTTTATCTCATCCACAAGGTTTGACACCGTATCTGTATCAAAATACTCATTTATATTTGCGATAAGGCTACCAAAAAAATTGGGGATATTGGCCCACTGGTCAAAGGAAATTGCAAAGGTTGCTAGTCGTGCAGGTAGCTTGCTATATGAAGCCATATGCGCTGCGATTTGAGACAGTACATAGACATTTACCTTGGTGTTAGGCACTCGCTGGGGCAGCCCGGCTTTCCCTCGGAAATATGCCCTTAGGACTTCATCATCCTTCTCAATGGTTGCGATGACCTTCTCCTCATATACGGGCAGAAGCTCCATTTGTAAGCCCTTTTCCCAGTATGGACTAAGGAGAATAATTGCACTTTGCAAGCTGGTTATCTTTATCGCCTTAAGGACTTTATCCTCATTGTTAATGGCCAGCTCTCTGATTTCCCCTAGGATATCTTTGATAATATGAAGGGACGCACCTGCGCGAGCAAGAAATTGCGCCATTGGGAAGGTACCCTTGTGTACACATGGCAATAAAGCACCGAATATTTTGTTGTGTTCTATGCCGTTGATAGACCGATTGGCATTGGAAAAACTGGTAAAAGCAGCCGTAGTCTCACTGTATAAAAGCAGGTAACTGATAGTATCCAGCAACATCGGCGGCGATGGCTGCAAGGTATAGGCAATATAAAACATATCCATTATATGCTTGTCGCATTCGGTACCTTTGATTTTTCGTAGGGGTTTGATATGGGGGCAGTTAGCAAAAAAGGACTCCCTTGTGATTGACTCGAAGGCCCCTGCGTCAAGATTTTTGCTAAAAAGCTGCTTTGACAGATTGATTATTCTATCCTCAAGCTTAGCATGTGCGGCCGGCTCCATTGCGTAAATGTAAGAAGCCGCAAACAGGGCATATCCTGGTTTGCTACCATCCCGAGCCAGCTTTTCGAAAGCCTCAGGATGGGATGTGTATATGTTCTCAAAAAACTGTTGATATGTTTTTGCACCAAGCAGCTTGGGGGCTATGTGCCAATACTCCGGTAAGGTATCCAGAATATCTGTTATCAGCTCCTCAGGCGCAAGCCCCCCTGCGGCATAAATCTCAGGAGTGGTAGAGGCACTTTTCACTGTGTTGGCAAGAAAGCTAAAAAGTGGTTGGAGCCCTCTTGTATGCCGAATAATGCGGCAATATCGCCCTAGAGGCGGTAGAATTTTTTCTTTATCCCGGGCAAGGTTATGAAGTATCTTTCGTAAATCCGAATCATTAGAAAAGTAATACCGGTTTTTATTGACCTTAAGGCGCGGGACCACTTTATTAAAGTCCGTCTCCCCGACCAGGTAACTAGCTAAAGTCAAATTGTCAAAGTCAGAATAGGGCTGAGGGGCTTGCTCATTGACTAGTTGTAATAATAGCTGTTCCATATTGTCCTCCTTATGGGATTGTTTCTATTATCAGTTTATTGGCAACAAAGTCATAATAAGCTGTAAGTGTACTGTAAATGGAAGCCGCCTTGCAAAACTCAACTTGCCCTGCTCGCAGCGCACTTAGTTCGTCAGGAAACTGCCCTAGCAGTTCGCAGCCAGTATCAAGACCCAAGGCTAATGCAATATTTTTGCATTCACTAAGCTCTTCTTCGAAGCCTCGACCTGTCAGGAAACCGCTTTCCAGCAATTGATGTAGGATATATTTTGTTTGCCGGATATGGTCAAATACGGGAGTCATGATGTTACCCCCGTGCTGCCATAGCCGCCATCTCCCCGTGGGCTATCCGGCAGGCTGTCTACCAAGGTAAATTCCGCCATCTCCACTTTGGCAATCATCAGTTGTGCCACCCTATCCCCTCGATTAACTATAAAGTCATCTTCGCCTAAATTAACGAGTAGTACTTTAAGCTCCCCACGGTAATCTGCATCCACTGTCCCGGGTGTATTGAGCACGGTAATCCCATGCTTAAGAGCAAGACCGCTACGGGGCCTGATTTGCGCCTCATAGCCAAAAGGCAACGCAACTTTTATCCCGGTGGGGATTAAACATCGGCTACCTTTTTTTATACAAATTGGCTCATATACATTAGCATGTAAATCCATCCCCGCCGCCGCCATAGTATGGCGTTTTGGCAGGGGTAAGTCTATTGCGTTTTCCTCACGCATTATCAAAAAATCCGTATGCATTGGAAGTCTCCTTGATGCCTAACCTATCTTTACCGCAATATTTGTATCTCGTCTGATTGCATTAACCCAATCGTTAACTTGCTCATCTGCAGGAAAACCTATATCAGGCATTAAATATTCCTGACCGATACGCGTAGCCTTTGACGAGCCCATGGGGTGATAGGGCATGATATTTATCTCAAGTATGTTGTTTAATGTATTTGCTGTTCCTGCAATTGCGTAAAAATGCTCCGCATTATCGTTGCAGGTGGGAATTATGGGGCATCGCAATATTATTTTCGCGCCAGCTTTGTCTATAGCAAATAAATTGTCCATTATCAACTGCTGGGAAACAGAGGTGAATCTTTTATGTGCGTCATCATTACTTGCCTTGAAATCGTATAAAAATAAATCCACATATGGCACAAGGGATAGTAATTTGTCCGTATCCATGTATCCACTGGTTTCTAGGCAGGTATGAATCCCGCTTTCCTTAGCCATGCGGAGCAAAGATAGCGTAAAATCTAACTGGGCCAAAGGTTCGCCCCCTGATATTGTCAGCCCGCCTCCGGAATGCTCGTAATAGCAGGCATCCTTTAGGACAACGTCCATTACATCATGTGCCTTCATTTTTATGCCCTTTATTTCTATGGCAGATTTATGGCAGACTTCGGCGCATTTGCCACAGGCATTACAATCGGCTCGGTTTATCGTATGAGAATCAGCAAAAAAGTGGTTTTTGCAGATATCTCCACATGCGCCGCATCGGGCGCATTTTTCTTCCAAGAAAAATAACTCCGGTTTAAAGGATTGTGATTCCGGGTTATGGCACCATAGGCATGAAAGGGGACAACCCTTTAGGAAAACGGTTGTCCGCAAGCCTGGGCCGTCGTGCAGTGAGCATCGTTCGATTGAGAGAATTGTACCTATCATTATTAAAATCCTTCGAGTGGGGGTAGCTTTGCCGCCCCCACGTACTCCTTGGATTATTGGTGCAGCGTCCTTGTCAATATTTCCTCTTGGATAAAGGGCTCCAGGTCTATAAACCTGGCTGTCCAGCCTCCCATTCTTATCATGAGATGGGGGTATTTTTCCGGCTCTTTCTGCGCGGCTTCCAGGTCACCTTTGTTTAATATCGCAAAGCTTGCTTGCTGTCCGCCACTTGCCCAATATGTCGCGAACAGTGCCTCAAACTTGCCGCGCTCCTTTGATATGAAGTCGTGGGATATTTTGAAATTGGTTGTTGCGCCGCCATTTGCGGGGGTTCCTCTTATAATGGAGTTCATCAGGGCGGTAAGGCCGTTTTTATCATTTCCAGCAGTGGGGGCGTTGCAGATTGCGTAGGGTATACCCTTTAGTCGCCCATCAGCGGTTGCGCCCATTTCTTTGCCCATAAAGTGACCGTGTGGGTTTGCGCTGGCCATGGTGTGGAAATCCAGACCGCATTCCTCGCCGGCTTTTTTTGTCTCAGCACCCATATCGCGCCATAATCTTGCCACCATCATATCTGCAATGGCATCGTCATTTCCGTACTTTGGTATGGCAAGTATTTCTTTGTGCAAATCTTCATATCCGATAAAGTTTGCGTCCAGTGCCTCTGTTATTTGGTTGAGAGTATATTTTTTCTCATCGTATACAAGCTTCTTAATCGATGTAAGACCATCCGCGGTGTTGGTATAACCATGTCCCATAATGCTCACACCAATATAGCGCGCACCTCCGTCTAGCAGTGGCTTATTTCTTCTTATGCAATCGTTGATGACTAAACTTGCCATTAGAAACGCGTTTTTCTTGTTATGGACTTCGGTAACCACGTTGATATAGCGGGCAAGTTTCATGGCATGGATTTTTATATGGGCCATTATTGCTTCATATAGCTCTTCGAATGTGTCTGGGGCACCCGCGGCACGTATAGCTTGATCAACGGTTTCTGGTATATTCCAGTTTGTGATAAGAAGCGCAGGCCCATGAGGGGCAAGAATAAACTCACCGCATCCGACAGGATAATAGCTTTCTGCTTCTTTAAGCGAAACGCCAAATGCCTCCGCTACTGCGGGAATAATCGCGTCGTCGTTATAGAGAAGGGGCATGGTACCTGTTTCGCAGATTGTATCATATGCCAGCTTTAGAATATCGGGGTTCATATCTCCATAAATACGGAGTGTAACCTGAGGCGTGACTCGCTTATGGAGCTGCTCGGCTTTCAAAGCAGTTTCGATAAAGCGGTTAGCGTTTTTCTCATTGCGTCTGCCCTTGCCCCCCATTACGAGGCGGCAAACTGTTGCATCGCCGTTTTCATTGATTGTCTCGTAGAATGCACGTATTAGGGCAATTGCCTGCTCTTGAGTGAGATTACCCTCATCGATTTCTTTTGCGTATACATCCCCTAAGGCAACGTCTAGTTGATGGATTTCATAATGTCTTTCATGGAATAACAGTTCAAAAATCAAGATTATCTGCAATGCTTCGGCAACGGTTTTTGGCGGGTGATTCATTATTCCGTCGATGTTTTTTGCAATATCCTCACGCCCCATTTCCTTAGCACTTTTTAAGTAAAAAAGACAAACATTTTCCACTGTCTCCAGAGTAAGCAGTAATCCGTCTTTAAATTCCCCCTCGGGCATTGCAAGGACATCATCTTTGATACCGGGCAATCCCTTTGTAACCAGCATATCCAAGTCCGTGGCACCGGAAAAGCCGCCGTCAAACTTTATGTCTGTATTTTCACGGATTATGGCTTGATTGGACTCGGTTTTCCAATAAGCAGCCAGTTCCTCCACGATTTTCCGCTCCTCATCGGTGAGCTTCATATTGTAGGGAGCGGAATAATCAAAGGAGTACCCGCCATTTTTACCGACAAAATTATTTTCCGGCGTATAATCGGGCATCCCAAAAAAGGCCATTGTCCCAACATGAACAATACGTCTTTCTCGGCATCGTCCGCAGAAGATGTCGCCCTCCTGTGGTCCGGGTAGCATTCCGGGATACTGTATCTTGTTGCACAATGCCTCACGGATAGGGATGGGTTCGTTTTCGTACCTCTTGTAGGCTTCAGTAATTTCTACTGCTTGGGCTATAATAGGATTTATCATAAATGTCCGCCTCTCGATGGCATTTTTCTATGATTATACATGATTTTATGTAGAAATAAAAAACGGGCATAAGCTTCCGCAAATTGCGGCAACCTATGCCCGTTGATTTTATACTTAGATATTACCTAAAACCTTATTTTGCTCAAGCCCCTCTACATCCTTACCCACCAAACTCAGACTCATCTCATCCAGCCGGAAAATCCTATCACAAACATCGTAGAATGCATCTAAATCAACTGCGTCGATTTTAGCGATAATCTCATCCGGGGTGACAACCTTGTCCATCGTCAACATTACGCTACCAATTGAGTTCATCCGGTTATAGGTGCTTTCCAATCCCAGCAGCACACTGCTTTTTAGCTGCTCTCTGGTCTTGGCCAGTTGGTCCGCTGTGACCTTTTCTGTAAACATCCTGCGTATCTCGTCGGTGATATGATGCAGTACTTCTGAGATATACTGGGGGCCTAGGCCTGCGTAGATTACAAACATCCCTGTGTCTTTGTAACTGGCGTTATAAGAATAGACAGAGTATGCCAGACCGTGCTCTTCGCGGATTTTTTGGAAGAGTCTTGAGGACATTCCTCCGCCGAATACTGTATTGACACAGCTTAGGGCGTAGGTGTCGCTGCCGGAGCCTGTTGGTAATCCCGGGAATCCTACACATAGATGGATTTGCTCTATGTCTTTTTCCCGTAGGGAGAAGCTGGGCTGGTAGACTGCCGGGGTGATTGGTTTGAGGCTTCCCTTGGTCTCGAATCGGGAGAAGGCGGCTGTGATTTTTCCTATGATTTCATCTTCATTAATATTACCGGCGATGGCTATAACCGTATTGCTTGGCTGGTAACGCTTGGTGATAAAATCAATAAAATCCTGCCGTTTTAGTGACCCTATGGTCTCGGGGGTGCCGAGTATGGTCATCCCAAGAGGATTATTTTTATAGGAGTTATACTCCAGCATAGACATTGCCACATTTTCTGGCGTGTCTTCATACATATTTATTTCTTCAAGGATTACGCCCCGCTCTTTCTCAATTCCCGCCTCATCGAAGCTGGAATTAAAGAACATATCCGACAGTACATCAAGTGCCACATCAAAGTGGGTGTCCAGAGTACGGGCCATGTAGCAGGTGAATTCCTTTGAGGTAAAGGCGTTTAACTGCCCTCCTACTGCGTCCATAGTGTCTGCGATATCTTTGGCAGTGCGGGTTTCCGTTCCCTTAAAATATAAATGTTCAAGAAAATGAGAAATGCCGTTATTGGTTTCGGTTTCATCACGGGAACCGTTTTGTACCCATATGCCGAAGCTTACAGATCGCACAAAGGGGATAGGCTCCATTACCACCCTTAGTCCGCTTGGTAAACTGTGTACCTTAATCAACGGCGGTCGCCTCGCGGCCTGTCGCCGCCGCGTCGGTCTCTATCTCCACCGCGATCCCTGGGGCGTGATTCTCGTTCCCTTGGGGTGTAAACAGCGTCTGGGTCCAGTACGGCTTTTCGGCTTAGGTTGATTCGGCCTTGGTCGTCGATTTCCACTACTTTGACTTGCAGCTCGTCCCCAACCTTCACAAAGTCCTCCACGTTTTCCACTCGCTTAACATCAAGCTGGGATACGTGTACCAGGCCTTCTTTTTCCGGTGCGATTTCTACAAAGCAGCCAAAGGTCATAAGTCTGGTGACTTTGCCTGTATAGATTGCGCCGACTTCCGGTGGATTTACGATGGCCTTGATAATCTCTACGGCACGGTTGACTTTTTCGATATCACGGTCGGATACGAAAATTCTGCCGTCATCCTCTGTGTCGATTTTCTCAACACCAGATTCCTCAATGATACGCTTGATAACCTTGCCTCTGGAACCGATAACCTCAGCAATTTGATCTACATTAATACGAAGTATTGCCATCTTGGGAGCGTATGGGGAAATTTCCGCCCGGGGTTCCGCAATAGCTACATTCATAGAAGTATCCAAGATATGCATCCGACCCAGCTTACACTGGGATAGTGAGTCACGGATTATATCCATGGATATCCCGTCGACCTTCATATCCAACTGAATGGCTGTAATACCCTCGGTAGTCCCGGCTACCTTAAAGTCCATATCCCCAAAGAAGTCTTCAAGACCTTGAATATCTGTAAGGAGCACGTATTCCTCCACGGTCTCACCGGTAACCATGCCCACGGAAATACCTGCAACAGGGCGTTTGATGGGTACACCGGCGGCCATTAGACTTAGGGACGAACCGCAAACACTGGCCTGGGAAGTGGAACCGTTGGAGCTAAGCACCTCGGATACAAGACGGATAGAGTAGGGGAAATCGTCCTCGGTAGGTAGCACCGGGATTAGTGCCTTCTCCGCAAGGGCACCATGGCCGATTTCTCTGCGGCCTGGGCCTCTGGATGGGCGGGTTTCGCCTACGGAGTAACTAGGGAAATTATAGTGGTGCATATAGCGTTTTGTTTCTTCCATTAAGTCAAGACCGTCCAGACGTTGGGTATCGCCGCTGGAACCTAGAGTTGTTACGGTCATAACCTGGGTTTGACCACGGGCGAAGATTGCTGAACCGTGGGTCCGTGGAAGTATATCCACCTCGGATACGAGGGTACGGATATCTTCCTTGCCCCTGCCGTCGGGGCGTTTCCCTTGCTTGAGAATCATCCTGCGGACTGTTTCCTTTTCCAGCTTATATATCGCCGGGCCGAACATTGCGGTGTATTCTTCAGCCACTTCCTCAGGGAAGTTGGGCACCAAAGCTTCACGGGCCTCATCGGCGAGGGCGGAGACATTGGCGTCTCTTTCCTGCTTCTGATCTGTGAAAACAGCCGCTTCCATACGTGCGTCGGTGATATATTCGGCAATTTGATTGTACAATTCCTTGGGGATTTCATGCTTGGTGTATTCCCGTCTAGGCTTGTTGTTTTCCGTTACAATTGAGTCAATCCAAGCGATGATTTTTTTATTTTCCTCGTGAGCAAGTTGTATAGCGTCGAACATGATGTCCTCAGGTACTTCATCTGCACCTGCTTCCAGCATCATTACACGGTCGCGATTTGAAGAAACGGTGAGGGTAAGCTTGCTGGTTTCACGCTCTTCTGCGTTGGGGTTTACCACAAGCTTGCCGTCTACAAGGCCGATATTTACCCCGGCAGTTGGGCCGTTGAAGGGGATATCGGAGATGCAAATGGCAATTGCGGAACCAATCATCGCGGTGATTTCCGGGCTGTTGTCTTGATCCATGGAGAGAACCGTGGCAACAACGGCTACATCATTGCGATAGTCATCTGGGAAAAGAGGTCTAATGGGTCTGTCAATCAGGCGAGAGGCCAAGATGGCCTTCTCGGTTGGGCGGCCTTCCCGTCTAAACCAGGAACCTGGGATTTTGCCCACGGCATAGAACCGCTCTTCGTAGTCTACGCTCAGTGGAAAATAATCAATTCCCGCACGGGGTTTATCCGATGTTGTGGCTGTGACCAGCACAACGGTGTCGCCATAGGACATCATAACGGAGCCCCCTGCGAGCTCGGCCACCCGGCCTATTTCGCAGGAAAGGGTGCGTCCGCCAAGAGTCATGGAGTATGTCTTTTGCATGTATGACCTACTTTCTTAGTCCAAGTTCGCCGATAAGGGCGCGGTATTTTACGATGTCTTGCTTGCGGATATAATCCAGCAGTCCTCTGCGTTGACCTACCAGCTTGAGAAGGCCCCGGCGGGAGTGGAAATCCTTTTTGTGAGTCCTTAAGTGTTCGGTAAGATGGTTGATACGGGCGGTCAGAAGAGCTACCTGTACCTCAGGGCTGCCAGTGTCATTGTCGGCACGGCCATGTTTTGAGATGATTTCTTTCTTGTCAATCATGTAATCCTCCTAGAATATTTTATTATCCCCACACGCTAAGTAAGGGTTGGAGCCACCGCTAGCTGAGCGTGGGATAGAAGGCGAGTATAGCATAGCGGATGGTTGTGTCAAGGCGGGGTATTTTCAAGAAAGTTTTTAACAATTTTGGATTCCAGACATTTCACAAAATTGCATCGTAAATGTTAATGGCAAAAGGCCCAGGGGCAGGCACCCATGATAAAAAACAGCGGTTGCGAATCAAATGAAGGCGAGTCCGATTCTGAATTAATTCGCATAAACCTTTGCCAAAGGAGTCAAACATGAAAAAACTCATCGTCTTATACGACGAAAATAACGAAAGGGTAGGAGAAACATATCCCCGCCGGGCCAAGCAGTTAATACGTAGCGGCCGGGCAACCTGGTCAGTAGACGGCGAAAGCCTAATACTAAACATGACATATGATTCCTGCCCCATCCCGAAGGAGGATGACCTAATGTCAGATTATTATTATCAAAATAACGGCACCGCGGTAGCACCGCCACCCATCACCCCAGGAGCCGGTGAATCAAACGACCTGTTGCTATACCTAGCCAAGGAAAACGTAGCCAAAAAGAAGAACCTGGTCAGGCATGTAATTGCCTATGTGCTTGTATGGGCGGTAGTTTTAACTGCAAGCTCTGTGCACTTTGTTCAGCCCCAAGGCCGGAATGCTTCAGTGGAAGAGTCCCATACGATATTCGGATACGTGCAGATGCCGGATATGTACTGGCTTAATGAGCTTCCCTATCATTTTCAGCAATGGGAGTTGCCTGTTGTCAATAGATGGGAGTTTAACAACACCAATTTTATAGAAGTGCTCGAAGCCCGAACAAATGATGTGATAATGAACGCTGGCTCTATCTCCCCAAATATTACGGTAGTCGCCAACACTCACTATGCTCGTAACCCCTTCTGGCATTTTATTTTTGGGATAATGGCAGCTTGGGGAGCATGGATTTTATTTTCCGGTATAAAGGTTTATCGTAAGTCTTTACGTAGCAGACCACCAAAAGCACCAAAGCCCGACCCTGTGGTACAGGAGTATCAAAGATTGCAGGCACTGATTGGTGAGGGAGCGTAGTAAAATTTAAGGAAAAGGGGCTGTCACGTTAGGAACACCGTTATATCAAGGCTCGTCATCCCGGCCTTGAGCCGGGATTCCCTGTCCTTAATCGAAAGGCTATGGGGACCCCGGGTCAAGCCCGGGGTGACGGGCTTCGGTAGTGCTTCTTAACGTGACAGACATCATGACGCCTGCGTCACCCAAAGAAATGTAATTTTTTGGTGCCGCGAGTTCTTGATGCCTGTCATTTACAGGACAGCCCTTCTACATATTGAATAGCATTAGAAATCTCGCTTAGCGTATGTCCTTAACGATAGCGCATACGAAGCCACAAAAAACAGTGCTGTCACGCCCAATATCGCAACGGATGCCAATACAGCATTTCCAAGTGCCCACTGTAAAGCTGAATCCATAAATTCACCAACAGCCTCCACACGGGCTGCTACTAAAATGAATACTACAATCAAAATTATCGAACCATACATCGGCAATGCATAACCAAGAATCTTAGCCTTTGCATAACCAAACTTATGCAATATCGGATGTATTACCAGGCTCAATACGGCGCAAAACAATAAGCTGGCGCATACAATTAAAGCCAGTGACTCAGGGGTCGGTATGAAATTATGTTCATTGATTATCGCCCTGCCATACATTATTCTGGAAGAGACAACTGTAAAAACGACTCCAGCTACGATTCCGATAAACTGTAAAATCAGTGACAGTATATATCTTGCGCTGATAAGGGTTTTCCGGGAAATGGGTAGCGTCAGATAGAGCTGGTTGAGCTTTCCCTTTTCCTCAGCATCAAAGCAATAAAGAGAAGCATCAAACATGCCCCACACCAAATATGGGATTACTAACCCGGTATGAAACAGTATACCCCATGCAACAGAGGAAATCGCCGAAATGACAAATCTGCTACGGTATGTTCTCATGCCTAGCCAGTCGAGGCGCATCATGTTAAGCATATCGTGACCTCCTCTCCATATAAACTACCACATCGTTAATAGTCGCGCGTTCGGTCATTGCGTCAGGCGGCAGCCCTCCTATATTATCTACTTCCATCAGGCACTCATAACCGTCTTTATACTCCCGCAATCCGATGGCGTGTTTCCGTTTTACTTCCGGCAATTTACCGCCGCGAACGACGCAATGCTTAGAAAGAAGCACATCTTTATCTCCGCTGAAAGACACGGCTCCATCTGAGATATACACAATCATATCGGCGATTCTCTCCAAATCGCTTGTGATATGGGTGGAAAAAAGAATTGTCCGATCCTCCTTCACAAGATGCTCCCGCATTATATCCAACACCTCGTCTCGAGCCAGAGGATCAAGGCCGCTTGTAGGCTCGTCTAACAGGAGTAGCTTAGCCCCATGAGAGAGATGAACCGCAAAAGAAAGCTTCATCTTCATACCTCGGGAAAATGCACTGAATTTCTTGTTATGGTCAAGGCCAAACTGGGTTAAATATCTGCGGTACTGAGCACTATCCCATCCTCTGTAAAAGGGTTTTATGCCCTTCTCTATATCAAAAGGAGTCCAGTCCTCTTGAAAGTATGGCTGGTCAAACATAACCCCGATATCCTCTTTCGCTGTAATATCACCGTCCGGTTTGCCAAGCAATCGAATCTCGCCCCTGCTCTTGTGTACCATACCAAGCATCGCTTTGAGAGTTGTGGTTTTCCCTGCCCCATTAGGCCCGACAAACCCGCAGCATAAGCCCCTGGGGACGCTGAAACTTACGTTTTTAAGGGCGAAGCCAGGATATTCTTTACATAAATTATTTATTTCAATCGCATTGCTCATTAAATTTTTCCTCCAGTTTATTTTGTAACTCTGGCAAGGTTAGACCCGTCGCCTTGCCTTTTTCTACAGCTGTTTTTAGGGAATCGTCAATAGAGCGCAGATACTGCTCGCGAACCAGCTCTGTGTTGCCTTTGACGAAACACCCGCGCCCTTGAACGGTATAAATCAACCCTTCTGCTTCAAGGTCGCCATATGCACGGGTTGTCGTGATAACACTTACTCGTAAATCCCGGGCGAGCTGGCGCATAGAAGTCAGCGGCTCGTCAGCCGGCAGTTCCCCCGATAGAATTTGCCCTTTGATTTGCGCCTTGATTTGTTCATAGGCGGGAATCTCACTCTGTAATGAAACAATAATCGCCAGTTCAAACACCTCGCTTTACTGTATATGTATAGTATATACAATATTGGCGGTTTTGTCAACAAAAAAATAAGAGCTTCCCAGAGTGAGGGACGCTCTTATAACAGCTTCATATATTATAGCAATTTCAATCCAAAGTGCGGGATTGAAATCGCTATAGTTCGCTTATTTACTTAAGCTTTGTGTATAAATCAAGAAAAATCCTATCTCTGTTTACATGATAGGCGACCTTCATCAGATGTCGGTCTGGGTGGTGAATATACCCTTGGTCATATGAAGGGATAGGTGCCGGTGTCAGGGTATCCAACACCATGTCACCCAGTAGCCATGCCACAACGGAGATATCCCATATAACCCGGCTCCAAGCCAAATTCCCGCCATCCTTAATAGCCTCCCTACAGGTGATATCGTATAAATAATCCCCTAGTGGAGATGTCCCCTTAAGATGATGCTTAAGTTCCGGCTCCGTGGTGGAAAGATGGGAAACCACACCCATGCAGGGCAATTGCACCAAGGGCACTCCACAGCCAAAAATCACACGCCCTGCCGCCACATCCTGTGCCATATTATACTCACCCCATGGGGGCCAATAGTGCGCATGGCCACCCAACCATACCACTACGATTTTGTTGATGATTTCAGGCTCCAGCAAAATAGCCGATGCTACATTGGTTATTGCCCCAATTGCCAATACATACAGCGGTTCCCTCGAAGACATAGCGCGTGTAATCAAGTCCCTGGCAGCAGGGGAGTCAACCGGGGTTTTCTCGTCAGGGAGGTAATTTATACTCCCCCGATATGCTGTGACATCAGGCCGGTTACAAAGGTTCATTATGTTGAGAATTTCTTCATAGCTTCTCTCCATGCCTAAAGCAGGAGTTGGGAACTCGGGCTTGCTGAAAGGGGCGGCATATACCGCCAATGGGTTGATTTTTTCCGAGGATTTGAGGAAGTAAGCCAAGGCATACTGGTCATCTATTTCGTTGTAGGTGTCGGTGTCTAAGATGGCGTTTACTTTCCCGGTGGGATATTGCAAACGTGATAGTAGATTTTCTGGGGTCATGGTAGCCTCCTTATTCACTAAACAGCACAATCTCCCTGGCGGCCCGGGTTTTATTCATATCAATGATACGCTGATTGCTTGAACCGCGGAATTTTAGACTTATATCTCTTTTTTCATGGATATATCGGCCGTCTATCAAGTAATCCGTGAGGCTTAGCAGAGCTTGCACCCCTTCATCGGAGCTAGGACTGAGTTTTTCATAGGTATTGCCGGTATAGGTTGTGATATCCAATCCCAATTTTTTAACCGCCTCAGCCACCTGCGCCAGCTCAGTTGCCTGCAAAAAAGGCTCGCCACCTGAGAAGGTCACACCTGTGACCTTCCTTTCGGGAGCCTTTTTATATCCATTAGAAGCAAGAGGTAGCATATTATTCCTTGTGTGGCCCGATGCTTTTTTTATTTTTTTGATAATATCCTTGACGCCATATTCTTCTCCGCCGGACATATCCCAACTATCGGGATTATGGCAATGCTCACAGGCATTGTCGCAGCCCTGAACAAAGACCACAACCCGGATTCCGGGACCGTCTACGACGCTTTCATTGGTGAAGCCGTATATCCGCAAACTATTCATCGTGCTTATGCCTGTTTTTTATCTCCGCCAGTTTGTAATCATTAAATCTATCCAAGGTTGATAGGTATCCTGTTATCCTACGCACCCGGCTAATCTCAGTGCTGCCGCACTTGGTGCAGAATTCTTCGTTGAGCAAGCCGCTGGTGCCGCATTTTTTGCATATATCCACAGGGAAGTTTACAGCCCCGTATCCCATGTCCGCTTCAGCCATTGCCCGGATAATCCGTTCATAAGCTTCGATATTATTCCCTGGAGCGGATTCCAATTCTATATATGAAATATGCCCGGCATTGCAATACTTATGATAGGGGCCCTCTAGGGCGATTTTGTCCAGAGCAGTTACTTCAAATTCCACGGGAACATGGAATGAGTTGGTGTACCATGCCTTGTCTGTGACACCAGGAAGTACACCAAAGCGTTCCACATCCAGCTTGGTAAACTTGCCGCTTAGCTGCTCCGCCGGGGTTGCCAGGAGAGAAAAGTTAAGACTATGCTTTTTGCTTGCCTCATCGCAGCGGCGGCGCATATGGCTGACTATGGATACCCCAAGGGCTTGGCTGGCCTGGCTTTGCCCATGGTGGGTTCCGGTTAGGGCCACAAGACATTCCGCAAGGCCGATAAAGCCGATGGTAAGGGTGCCGTGTTTTATGGCTTTTTCGATTTTATCATTGGGGCCGATATCTTCGCTGTTCATATACAAATGCTGGCCCATTAGGAAGGGGAAATCCTTGCCCTTGAGGTTTTTCTGTATATTGTAACGGGTCATTAGCTGCTTGACAGCAAAGTCCATGGTTTCGTCTAAGTATTTCCAAAAATGGGCCATATCCCTCCCTGCACGAATGCCCAGGCGAGGCAGATTAATAGAAGTGAAACTTAAATTTCCACGTCCGTCGGTTTCTTGTGGCCCATTAACATTGGCAATAACCCTGGTGCGGCAGCCCATATAGCCCACTTCTTCTTCACCATAGACATTATTAAAACTAGCATCCAGGAAAGAGAACGACGGGAATAGCCGCTTACACGCAACCTGCATGGCTAGCTGGAACAAATCGTAGTTGGGGTCCTCCGGCTCGAAGTTAACTCCATCCTTGAGCTTGAAACAAAGATTTGGAAAAATGGGGCTTTCTCCCTTGCCAAGCCCACGCTCATAGGCCTTTAAAAAGGTCTCTGTAATCATGCGGCCTCCGGGGCTGGTATCTGTACCCAAATTTATACTGGAAAAAGGCACCTGTGCTCCTGCTCTGGAGCTCATGGTGTTCAGGTTATATATGAAGGCTTCCATGGCCTGGAAGGTCTCGTTATATGTGTGTTTGTTTACAAGGGAGGATATTTCTTCCTCGGATGCGGTCAAGCCAAGCTCCTCAAGATTACCCCTGAGAATTTTATCTTGACGAGCCCGTTCTATCTCTACATAAACAGAAAGGTCCCGGTCAAAATATGCATAGCTTTGCCCACCATGCATATCATTTTGGTTACTCTGGAGAATAATCGCCGAAAGAGCCGCCGCCGAACGGATGCTCTTAGGCGTTTTGATAGTCCCGTGACCACTGTTGAACCCGTCCCTAAGCAAACGGGCTAAGGGGATTTGCAAGCAGGTCAGAGTCTTGCCATACCAGCCAAGGTCTTGGATATAAATATCCCCGTCCAGATGTTTCTGGGCTTCCTCTGGTGGCAACATACGTTTGAGATAGTAGCTCTTGCTTGCGGCTTCGGATATTTGTAAAACTTTGGCGGATGGAGAGTTGCCCACATTGGCGTTGTCCCGTGTGGTTTCTTTTACAATTTCCGCTACAGCATCCATAAGTTCGCTTCTGGCTTCACGGATATCCGTTCGCCGTTGGCGATACAGGATATATGATTTTGCTTCCTTGGCAAATCCTTTTTCTATAAGTACTGTTTCTACTAAATCCTGGACATTTTCCACTGTGAATGGGTGGCCGTTGTATTCGGCTTCCAGCTTTTTTAGTACATCCAAAGTAAGTGACATCATCAGACTGCGATTATCTCTTTCGTCACTTTGGGCGGCCTCAAAAGCCTTGTCTATACAGGCTGTAATCTTGCTTTCGTCAAAAGGCACCTGCCTTTTATCCCGCTTAATAATGTATTTCACAGCACTTCTCCCCTTTTGTGTTTTTTCTGTCTTTTGTTTGACGGCGTTTTTAGAGCCGATTATTTTGATTATAGACTCGCTTAGAAAAAGGGGCAAGCAATCCCTCGCAAAGAAAAGAAAGGTAAAATAGTTGCACATGAGGGATAATCGAGAATGAATTACACGTTCGGTTGAGATGTCTAAGAACAGGATTTCATATACTCCATTTGTTCTTTGAGAGCGGCTATTTCGCTGCGCATGGATGTCTCGAATTGTGTATTTCGACTTGGCTCTCCTACGACAGTGCTGCCATCAGGTACATCTTTAATCACCAGAGCACCGGCACCTATCTTTGTACCAGCCCCTATTTTTATGTCCCCAAGAACGATTGCGCCGGCTCCGATTATGGCACCCTCACCTACGGTAGGATGGCGTTTGCCGGAAGTCTTTCCCGTACCTCCTAAGGTCACACCATGGTAAATAAGCACATTATCGCCGATTACACAGGTCTCTCCGATTACAACCCCTGCTCCATGGTCTATAAATAAACCCCGTCCGATGGTAGCTCCAGGGTGTATTTCTATTCCCGTGCGCCTCCTGGCCCATTGGGAAACCAAGCGCGCTAAAAAAAAACGGCCCCTACGGTACAGCCAACCGGCAAATTTATGGTAAATCACGGCCCATAATCCGGGATACAGCCATGCCTCGGATGTGCTACGGATGGCAGGGTCATTTTGCTTTATTGCATTTACTGTGGATTTAATTTTCATGTTGTCATCGCCTTATTCGTTCATTGACAAGTATCTCTCCCCGGTATCCGGCAGGATTATCACAATATTTTTCCCTGGGAAAGATTGTGCCGCTATCTCCGCCGCAGAGACCGCCGCTCCGGAGGATATACCTACCAGCAACCCTTCTGTATGTGCCAGTGCTCGTGCGGTGCGAAGGGCATCCTCGTCAGCCACTGTGATAATTTCGTCGTAGATTTCCGTATCCAATACTTCAGGAATAAACCCGGCACCGATACCCTGTATTTTGTGAGGCCTGGGCTTTCCGCCAGAGAGCACGGGAGAGCTTGTCGGCTCTACAGCTATTATATGAAGCTTGGGCTTTTTTGACCGTAAAAATCTACCGGCCCCGGTAATGGTACCACCGGTGCCCACCCCCGCGATAAAGATATCAATTTCTCCACCTGTCGCCGTCCATATCTCTGGCCCCGTGGTTGAAAAATGAATAGCAGGACCGGCAGGGTTGGCAAACTGCCTGGTAAGAAAGGCATTGGGAGTAGAAGCGGCCAGTTCTTCCGCAGAGGCAACCGCTCCGGCCATCCCCTCTTGTCCTGGAGTCAGAATTAACTCCACTCCGTATGCCTTGAGCAGATTGCGTCTCTCCAGACTCATGGTCTCCGGCATTGTAAGGATAATCCTATACCCCCTGGATGCGGCAATTGCCGCGAGGCCGATACCCGTATTACCGCTGGTTGCTTCGATTATTACGGACGAAGGAGATAGAAGCCCCCGAGCCTCGGCATCATTAATAATAGAAAGAGCCAGCCTGTCTTTGACACTACCGGCAGGGTTGGCTTTTTCCAGCTTGCCGAAAAACTTCGCTGGCATATTTCGGCTATGGGCGAAGCGAGAGAGCTCCACGAGGGGGGTATTGCCTATTAGGTCAGATATATTTTTATGAATCATATTATCACTCCTGATGGTTAGTATATGCAGCAGTGCAATAGTGATGTGTTTATTGGAGGATAAGCGGTTTCCGCCAAAATGGCAAAACGGGAATAGTATAGCGAATTAATTCGAAATCAGTCCAGTCTGTCGCCGAAAACGCGTAGAAGCGTTCGCGATTTTCAGCTTGGTCTGGACTGTTTCTCATTTAATTCGCTATATCTTGTTAGTAATGGACAATGCCTCGTGGCACAAATCCAAGTCCCTTCATATACCTGACAACAACCCCCACCCACTCCTTATTTCGTATTAAAGAAGAGGGCTTAAACCACTCGTTTCGCCAACACCTCACCACCATTGGCCCGCTCTATTATGCTACGCCAATGGCGTTTTCCATGGGAATATTCTTCTATGGCCGATAGGTCGTCCAAAAATAGTATAACTTCCTTTAGAGAGCCTTCGATTAGGTTGGCCGCCGTAGGCCGGTTAAGGGCTACATTCTCGTTGGCCGGGTCTGTGTCTTCCAGGTCTCTGTAATATGACATTTTTACATGAAAAGAATGAATCAGGATATCTATGCATATTAATTTTTCACTATATGTTTTAGCTTTGGGGAAGTTTTTGTGAAAAGCAAGGAACACGGGCAAAGCATTGGAGGCGTGGAGCTGCTTGCCCTTATAGGATTTGCGGAATGTTTCCCATGTAGCGGAAAAACCGCAGGGGCAGGTAAAGCACTGGTCTACAAGGGGGATATCCTTGCCGCAGTATAGGCATATCATGCGCTTTTCTTCAAAGCCGTATGTTGCCGATATTATACTTTCGCAGCGGGCAAATAGCGCACAGCCTACCTCATCCGCCAGCTCGTCATCGGCAATACCGGATACGCTTTGGTTATAGAGTTTGGCGATTAATGCCTGGGGGACTCGTTTGCTCCATTTGATCATGTATATACCTCCACAGGCTCATGTGAAACCCAATAATTACCATATGAAAAACCCACTAAAACATGTTGAAGAAAAATGTAAAATTTGGTACCATGGTGTGGCAACAAAAAAGCCAGCGGTAATATTAGCAATAAAATAACCACGGAGCCGTGGTCGTGCCTGGAAACACTTCCACGAGCTTAGGGATGCAGAACCATCCAAAAGCACAGGTTACCCTGCCACCGCGGCAGCCCTAGTTTACAACATTTCACCAACACCTTCAAGGCGGGACACCCCTAACCCGCCGCAGAGATAAGGTGGGATTTTGTTATGCATGGATAAAGCGGCAAAGCGGCGAGTTTCTGTGTACTACGCTTGAATTTATACGCGTAGGTGAGATGGATTAGTCCATTTCCCTACGCGTTTTTTATTTCCGCAGATATTCCGCTGGCCTTTTACTATAAAATGATACGAAAACAGCTCCCAAAGTCAGCCCCCTTCCTTCGGAAGGGGGAGCCGCGCAAGTGGCGGGGGGTTGCCAGCTTGCGTAGCGCGATGACTAAAAACCGATATTTGCGGCTTGCGTACACAACCCCTCGCCGCTGACCGCGTCTTTTCCCTTCCACGGAAGTAAACCCACCGATTTATGCTCGTAATGGGTGATAATACGAAAGAAGGAGTGCGCAGGGGCGGCGAAGCCGCCCTGCCTCGAAGAGCTCTCATGCTCGGTTGGTGACGGAAAATGCCCGTAATGGGTGGATAGGAGGAACATAAATGGAATTTGTAGCAGAGAAGAAAATTGACGAACTGGGACGGATTGTTGTGCCAACGGAAGTAAGGCAGGCCAAAGGCTGGGGTGAAGGTACAACACTCGCAATTTATACTCAAAACGACTGCGTAGTGCTTATGCCTTGCAAGTCGGATTATGAGCAAGAGACATAGTGTTTAAGCCCGTCATCCTGGGCTTGACCCGGGATTCCCCGTCTTTTTACGAAAGGCTAATGGGATCCCGGATCAAGGCCGGGATGACGGTTTTTTTACTATAGTGAATAATTCCGCTATTTTATTACGACAACTCAATTACAGTGTTGAGATTATCCCACTGAGTGCCTTTCGGTAGTGATATTTTTATGCCTGCATCATCCTGTGCCAATAACAGTGACATACCATCAATCAAAAGCCGTGCCCTTGAAAATAGCTTCCCGTCAGCCGGGAGGCTTAGTACAAGGGTATTGCCGTCAATGGCCGATACACTAGGGTTGAGCACATGCATATAAGTAACTCCGCCATCAATAGACTCAGTAGCGACGCCATAGATGCCCTTTTCTTTGAGGATTTTTATGTTGATTCCACATGCGTCGATATTGTCCCACGACTTATACTCTGGATTATCGTATCTTAGACTCAAATCGGTGGGATATGATTTGCTTGGGACTGTGCCTTTTATGGATTTTTCGATGGGGTGGATATAGCTGTATACCTTGGTCATTAATTCATATACGCCGGGCTCCCATATGCTGCATTCAAGTCCCGCAAAGTTTCCAAAGGCCCAAGCCATACCGCCGCCGCGAGTGTTGGTACCAGCTTGTAAAACCGTATAGCGGTACAAATCCTCTGCCTTTGGGAGATATTTCGCCGCTTCGGTTTCTTGGGTGATTCTCGCAACCCAACTGAAACCATAGGTAAGGCAATCCCCTTCGCTAAGCCGGGACCATCCGGGATAATCCGAAGCCAGCCACCAGTCGGCGTCCTTTGGATTGCTGTTTTCGGAGCCTGGGCTATGCCATGAGATAACATCTTCGATTATGCCGTTATCACAGGAATAGGTGCTGAATCGGTAATTCATAATCATTATAAGTGACGGGTCAATGGATTTTACAATTTCTCGTATTTCATCAAGTGGTATGTTGTGTGCGGTGTTTTCCGCTGTGTCCGCCAGTGGGTCGTCTACGATTATGCCGATGATATACTCATGGTAATTTGAAATAAGTTCCCTATACATAGACAAAATATAATTTTTAAGCAGCTCATAGTCATAGGTTCCGCCATAATTATCAGCGTAGAATGTCCCGGCTCCATGTGTCTCGGTTCCTCTTTTGAAGGCGGCTTGGTCTTCAGCGGATATACCGTGGAGGAGTTGGGGATGGGTGTATAACAGTAGTTTTATGCCGTGTTTGCCTAGGGCAATGGAGAGCTCTTTGATTAAGTCCTTCTCCGTTGAGACAATATTTCTTGGGTTGGTCTTTGATGGGCGGATGCTATTTTTGTAAACATTACTTTTGTAGATGGGTATCCAACCGGCATGATGGGATGTAAAGGATACATACTCCACGCCAAAGGCGGCGCAGTCTGCCGCGAACTGCTCTACATTGAAATTATCTATAACCTCGTCCACGCTTTGGCACATAGTGCCGTCGGGATATCTGGCACCAAATCCCCCTTCCGGGATAATACCGTCGGTATCCTCTGGGCTTACCCCGCCGAAAAGGTAGTGGATTGCTATTCCGTACTTGAGATTATTGTATAAATACATAAAGCCCTCCATGGGATATTTTGATAAGCCCCCTTCCTCCGGAAGGGGGCATGATACTGTGAACCACTTCCATGGTGTTATTATGCTAAGGTACGAAACGCAAATTTTCTTATCTGAGGAATATAGTATGGCGAGGCCCATTTGCCGGATTGCAAGATATAGCCCTCGAGGGACTGCTGGTTGAACCACTTAAGTGGTATTCGTGGGGTATACGGGCAATTATCACGGGTGTACCACATCCAGTCATAATGCGCCAAGGAAAAAGGCCCCCATGGGTTATCCCCTTCCAGAATGGTCAGCTCACTGCCTGCTGAGGCATCGAAATCCTTGTGCAGTGCCCAGGTCAGTAAAATATATTTTTTAAGAGACTTGATGTACACCATCTCCGGCAGTCCAATATGGCCATCTATATCCAGGATTGGGCTGGACTGATTTATATCTTTTTGCCAGCTATCATGGGTGAAAAATTCCCATGCATCCCTATCCATAATTTTATCCTTGGGAACCCTGCCAAGGCGTAGAAATCTGCCATTATCCCATTGGTCGCCGGAAACGGCATATACATATCCATCGACTGCATCTTCGTTATTTTTTCCAAATTGCACAAAGGAAGGGCCGCCGAATGTTGACCCTGGGAACATAGGCTGCCAGCCATTGAAGCTCTCCCGCTCCTGCTCTGTCGTCAGCCACTGGGTTGTCCATTCATGGTATGTTACTTTGTGGGTTTCATTGTCAAAATCCTTGAATAACTTGCTGTGGTCAGGTAGCCAGGTCTTGCCGTAATCCTTTGTATATATAATCGTGGCATCGGAGCCATGCTGGGATTTTGGACGGTTTGGGGGTATTTTTATTCCCAGTAAATTGTGAATGGCATAGTAAATTACCCCATCCACGCAAACCATACCGCAGGGCTTTGCGCCATTGCCGGCAAAACCTGTGTACTCCGGCATATCGTTGACTCTATATACTTCGAATGTCTCGGGCTTGCCTATGATTTTTTCGAAAGCCGCGCCGGACATAGCCGGATAATGCTCCGCTGACATCGGGGCTGCGGATTCCCAGTTTTCGTTTTTATCGTTTATGACTCTCCAGCATGGGTCGCCGACTCCTGTGTAAAGCTCGTCGTCATCGGCCCATGTGACGGGGTAGGTGTCCCCGTGGACGTTGGAGCTTGCAGTGTAGATTAGCTCACCAATCCATTCGAAGGAAAGGGCTTTGCTCATGGGTATGTCTGTTGGGTGATTATATTTCATGATATCACTCTCCTATGGCCAAATTGGTTTATTATCGCTTCGAAACTTCTCGCGAGCTGTTTTATCTCGAAAGTCCGGCATTTCCTGGGGCATGCCTCCTGACTTGATGCTTCGGTCTAATAAAATCCCAACGGTGGACATTGCCACCCCACGATACACATCTAAAAATGGCTGGGTGCCCGTGCGGATAGCCTGGGCAAAATGGTAATCCACCCAAAAATCTCCACCCCCATGGCCTGCATCTGCGGGCATTGCCACATCGGTAGGAAAATCCGGTACATATGCTCGTTCCAATGGTGAATCAAAGGGATTATTCCAATGCTCATGCCATACCCGCACTTGCTCCGGACCAAAATACCCCGGCCCATGGACACTTTCGGCGGCACCCTTGGTGCCATGTATCCGATAGAAACATGAATGCCCTGGCATTCCGCCGCCGATTAGTCGAAATACCGCCCCTTCTTCCATTTGGACCATCCCGGCCCAGCCGCCACCTGTCTCACCTGCGGCAAAGCCGGTCACGATTTTTGGCATCAAATCCGTGATGAACATAAGAGGCGCCAATGCATGAGTACAGTAATACCCCCGTGGCAGCCAAGCGCGCCAATGGTCGGGGGAGGGGATATATGGCGCATACTCCTCTTCTGACATGGGGTGATTATACTCTCCTTCGGCATAAACGGCCTTGCCTAGTTCCCCGGATAAGTATAGCTTTTTGAGCTCTTGGTTCACCTTGGTATATGGGTAGTTTTCCGCCAGCATATAAATAAGCCCGGTGTCTTCTACGGCCTCGCAGAGCTCTATTCCTTCGGCGATTGTGAAATTGGAGTTGCATTCGCTCATTACATGTTTGCCTTTTTTCAGTGCCTTAATGGCAAAAGGAGCGTGCTCGTGGAAATAGTTGGCCAAAATGACCGCGTCCATGTCGTGATTCAGGAATTCGCCATAATCCGAATACCGGGCTACATCTGAGCTTATTTCATCTGTATGAAGCCGCTCTTCCCAGCTATCGCAAAGGGCTACCAGCTTCATACCGGTGTGCTTGGCGTTGCCCACAAAGGACATACCCCTGAAAAGGCCGATTATGCCTACCTTTATCTCTTTAATCATGTCAGCACTCCTGTAAACCTCCACGTCATCCCGGGCTCGACCCGGGATCCCCCGACCTTTGCCTACGCAGTGGGGATTCCGGGTCAAGCCCGGAATGACGGAAGGGGGATATTCGTATTTGTGTTAGTCATATAACCGTGGAAAGGTTCCTTCCGGGTTTTCCGTTATTTCATGAAGCCATGTCATAAACCGGCGCATCCCTTCAAATGTGACATCAGGCTGGATGCCGTGGTCGCCATTGGGGAAGTACCGGCCTTTTTTTATTAAATCCCTTTTTTCAAGCACCAGGGACTTTATTGTCCCTTCGTTGCCGGCGTTGACGCATTCCTTTTCTATGCCCCCCAGCATAATAAGCTCTGGGTATCGCTCTCTTACTCGATATAAATCGTTACCAGACTTTACTTCCCAAGGGAATACAGCGTTAAGCCCATGGGGGATCAAAAGGGGTAGAGCCGGTTCCACAAAACCGTCGCAATCCAGCAGAAACATGGGAATATCGTTGGCCTTTACCACATCGCCGATTTCCGCGTATGTCTTGGCGCAAAACTTATTAAAATGCTCGCCGGAAATAAACATACCATGGTTGTAGCAAAAATCTTCGCTTACAGCTACGACCTCCGGCTTTAATCGTTTAATTAACGGAAACAGAAATGTCCTGTTTTGGTGCCGTATCCAATCCATATAGTCCATTACCAGCTCCGGGTCGTCATATAAAATGGTGCTGGCCAGATACGGTCCCATTAGATTGCGCATTTGTCCCCAAGTGGCACCGCAGGTAATCCATAGGGGCTGGGTTCTGTTATCGTATTTTTTGCAAGCCTCGTCCAGTTCCTCGTCTGTCCAAGGATCCGAAGGGGTGCATAGGTATTTGTAATATTCAAAGCTGTCCCGGTCCCGGACATCATAGATAATATGCTCAGGCATACTGTAGGTGATGTCATTGTCTACCACTTGCTTGGTCAGTGCTCCGGTATTAAATTCGATATATTCAAAGCCGTCTTTGATGGTCTTGGTGCCGGTTATCCCCGGGCTGTATTTTTTTGCCGGATAGAAGTCAATGGATAAGGGCCCTTCCGTCCCCCAATAATCCTGCCAGCCCTTTAAATTGAATTTATCCATAGCCGCCGGGTCCCAGCAGCCGCCTATATCGGGCATACCTGTGGCCAAAAGATTATAATAGGCCGACCGCTGACACCCTCCTGCCATGCCCGGTGCCCATGGGAAGCCGATTATCGGTACATAATCCGGCTTTTCGCCTCGGCATACGGCTATGAAGCGTTCCCTCCGGGTCATTGGCTCACAATTTTCCTTTGCAATTCATCCCTTACCTGACGCAAGATAAGGCGTTGTTTTTGTAAAATCTCTACATCGGCGGGTGCAGAGAACAGGGACTCCAGGTTTTCCAGTAGTAAGGCCGGGCAGTAGGGTAACTTCTCCAGTGCGGCTCCAATTTTTTTATCCCCGGTAAAATACACCTTATTTATAGCAAAAATTACCTGGGCCATATTCAGCACCGTTTGGATAACAATTGGCCCGGTATAAATAAAATCCTTACGGGCTATGGCGGACTCATAATGGAAATTATCCAGCCATATCCCTGCTCTGTCCATGAAGCACTCGATAATGGACTTGCGAAGCTTCTCGGGGTACACTTTGATTTGCTCCTTGTACGCCGCCAGCACACCATCAGGGTCCCATATCGGCTTAATAAAATCCAACTCGCTGAGATAGACATAAGTATAGTACCCACCTATGGTCCATATCTCCGGGAAAATCTCAAACCTACCCTCAAGGGACTCCTCTACGCGCTGTTTTACTCTGGCAACCGTATGAACAGTGGTTTCAACAGGGGTGCCCTTGTAGCGGAAGTCGATAACACCTCCATAGACAGTCATGTCAAAATCCGGAGTGATATACCAAGGTGCATCTTTATCGGCTACCGTAAGCAGCAAGGCCTGTAGCTCTTCGTAGGGCAGCACCTCATCCACAAGCAAGTAATAGTCCAAGTCCGAGTGCTCATCGGATACACCTTTGGCGTGAGCTCCTGCAAGAGCAATGGCGCATGGGCCTATGGACATTTTTTTGTACATTTCGATGATTTCGTTAATCATATTAGCCTCCATATCATGTATTTTGTTATGCCCCTTCCAAAGGAGGGTGAGTCATCGTTAGGCGTCGGGGGTGTTAGCTTGCGTAGGATGATAGGCTAATCAGCTATAGCACATCGCCAAGCTGGGACCACCCCTCGCCGCCTTCGGCGTCTTTCCCCTCCCCGGAGGGGAAGTATTATGCACTTCGCATTTAATTCCCCTCCGGGGAGGGGAGGTGCGAAGCACCGGGGGTGGTCTCAGCTTGGCAACATCATACAAATTAAGCTGGTGTGTTGCATAAATAACTTATTATTGCCTCAATATTCAACCCGCTTTCCCAAGGCCGTGACCGGCAATTCCACGGTGTATCTCCATCGTAGTATTCAACCCAAGCAAGGGTTGGGTCAAGGATTGACATCATTTTATTAAGAACATCCTTTGCTGCCGGGTGACCCAGTTTGGTCAAATTAAAGAGCAGGAAACCATAATCATATCCCAGGGACCGGGTACCCTCTACATGTGAAGGCACATACCCCGTCGCCATAAACTTCTCTACAACGGGCTCTATAAAACGCCGGATTTCATCATTGGTAAACATTTCACTGCCCATATGCATTGGCACCATTGCTACAGATGACAATAAAAATCTCTTTTTTGCATCGGCAAATGGCTCCATTACGCGGTCCTTGCAATCCGGGCATACATAAAAGCCCCATTCGTTTTTCTCACACCAGGTGAAAACATACTTCCCATCAATATTTAAGTGCGCGTCACACACAAAATATCTGAAGTCGGGTTTGCCTGCGAGTTCTTCACGCTTGGGGTTATTGGCGTAGAATAGTCCGTTTTCGACGAAGTTATGTTTATACAGATTTCGGGTTTCGCCAATAATTTTTTCGTAGGCAATCAGCTTTTCATTGCCGGTTTCTTTGCCATAATCCACAAGCATCTGCCCGGTTTCTATAAAGAGAAGAGTAGCCTCTGCCGAGCCTTGATACATACAAAACCGGGGGAAGGTATTCCCGGCGATATAAGTCTCATCCCCACTAAACTCAATCATGCCTCCAGCCAGATGGCTAAGCTGTATTTCAAAGGCAAATTCCAGCATGGGAAGCATCCGCTTAATGAGCTCAGCGTCGCCGGTTTTCTTATAATAGAAAAAGCAGCTAAAAATTATATATGCGGGTATTTCCGCCTCATCATTGCCGGAAAACAGCCTTGACCCGTAATTCCCCATGCCCTCGGCATTAAGAATATCCCCATATACCTGCCATTTATGGAACCAGAATTCCAAAATAGCCTTGGCTTCGTCCTTATGCCCTAAGGCCAGTAACCCACGTAGCACACCAGTCATGTCTCGGACATAGGCCATTGGATAATGATGTCCGGCCATAACTCCGCCGCAGGTGGATTGCTGGGCTTTTATAAGTACCGCAACGCTGTCGATTGTCTCCAGGATTTTACCCCGTAAGGGATGGCTTGCGGGGATAAGGGATTCGAAATCCCGGCCTTTGTTTTTATATGTGTACCAGTAATCCCTTGTATGGGAAGTAAGCTCATCCTTTGAGGTGGACAGTGCATTATTAATCGCCTTTACCGTTTCACCATACTCATAATGGCTTCCGATTAATATCCGCCCGGTACCCTTGGAAATATTAATAGCGAACCCATTATCCAAATATTCAAGCTTAGCTGCTCCCTCAGCTACAACCAGCATACAAATCTCCCGGTCAGAGGAATAGCCGTCGCCAAAGCGGGTAGATTTATATGTCTTAAATAGCGCAGCATCCCGGCTGCCAATGGTTTTATACTTAGGCATAAAATATGCCTGAGTATGATACCCAAGGCCTATCTGGAGTTTGGTTTCCCCATGGGAATCTATATCCCGTACAAAAATATTGGAGTCAGGAAGGACATAATCCCACATCTCCCCCAGCATATCCTGCCTGGTAAAAAAGGTATGATGCCATATAGCAGTTTTAGGCTCGCGCTTAGATTCGCATATTATTTCACGCTCATCTTCGATGGTCACGCCAATCATGCTGGGGGATGTATAAGGAGGGCCGAAAATATGAACTATTTCCGGCCCTTCTTCGTATACAAGCATTTCTCCGTTACCTAGTGGATGCTTGCAGCCGTCGTCTTTGTTTTGCTGCCGTATATGGTTATTCCAATGTCGTATTGCACTCATAGTATCCTCCTGTGGGGTGCCGTCTGAGCGGCTTTACCAGAAATGACAAAATTAAGGGGGCTGTCACGCTAAGAATACTGTAATATCAAGGCTCGTCATCCCGGATTTAATCCGGGATTCCATAACCATTGTCGAAAGGCTGAGAGAATCCCGGGTCAAGCCCGGGATGACGGACTTTTTAATATGCCCTAATGTGACAGCCCTTTTTTTATTTTCTAGCCCTTTACGGCACCAATCATAATACCCTTGACGAAATACCTCTGCATAAAGGGATAAACCATCATTATCGGTATAACAACAATTACAGCCATTGTTACTTGTACAGTAAATGAAGTCATAACCCTCGCCCTGGCAAACTCGGCAGTACCAAGTCCGGTCCGCATCATAACGGCAAGAGCCTCTGCCTCAAGGAGTATTTCCATCAGGAATAACTGGATGGTCTTAAGGGCAGGGTCGCTTACCAGGAAAAAGTTATCCTGCCAAGAGTTCCACTGCCCTACTGCAGAAAATATAGCAACCGTTGCCAAAATAGGTATGCTTAAGGGCATCATTATCCGGTAAAAAATCTTGAAATACCCCGCGCCGTCAATCAGTGCCGACTCCTCCATTGATGGAGGTATGGATTCCATGTATGTCTTTATTAATATAACATTCCAGGCAGAGATGGCACCGGGTAATACATATAACCAAAAACTGTTGTTTAGGTTATATGCCCGCATTACAAGGAACCACGGGATAAGCCCTGCACTTACATACATAGTACCGACGGTCATTCGATACATGAATTTGCGGAATTTCATCTTGTATTGGGTCATGGTGTAGGCAAACATGGCACTAAAGAATACGGTGAAAAGCGTACCCACAACAGTCCGGGCAGTAGAGATGAAAAACGCATTGGCAATACCGGGTCGCGTTAAAATCTGCCGGTAATAATCCAAAGTAAAGCCAACGGGCCTCCAGACCACATTACCCCTTTGGACCTCCGCCGCATCGCTTATAGAAACGATAACCAAATAGTAAAATGGAATCGTGCATATCAACATAAATAGGAAGAAAAACAAACCTGCTGTGATTGAGAATGCCCTATCTCCCTTGGTTCTAATTTGAGTCATACAAATCTCCCCAATAATGGAATAGAATGTGGGACTTCCCCCGCCGCAGGCGGGGAAGTCCCCACTCATGTTTTTAGAATATGGATGTTCCTCTGATTTTCTTTGAGAAAAGATTTGCGCCCGTCAGTAGTGTAAGGCCGATAACCGTCCTTATCATGCCAACCGCGGTTGCAAAGGCAAAATTATGCCGCACAATTCCCTGCTCGTAGATAAATAAATCAAGCACCATAAGCCTTTCCCTGGTCATGGGATTGGAAAACATGAAATACTGATCAAATCCACTTGCCAGTATCCAACCGATACTGATTATCAGCAATGTAAAGTATGTTATCGCCAAATTCGGCAATGTAATATACCGCATTTTTGCAAAGCGGCCTGCGCCGTCAATAGATGCGGCTTCATACTGTTCCTGGTCTATCCCGGCTATGGACGCAAGGTAAATAATCATACTCCAGCCAAGGCCTTTCCATGTGCCAACAAACCACTGGAAAACCCACTGCCCTGGGCCGCGATTGGCCAAAGGGTTAACAATGGGTAAGCCCAATGACCTGAGCACATTGTTGACCATGCCATCCCTTGATGCAAACATGGCAAAGAATATCGCATATACTAAAACCCAACTGATAAAATTGGGCAGAGTTGTTGTGGTCTGAATAAATCTCTTGTACTTGGTACTGCGGATTTCGTTAAGTAAAATTGCAAATACCATGGGCAGCCAGGATGTAGCAAGGCCAAGCCCGGCCATTACCAAGGTGTTCCTAAGAGCGTTCCACACAGTCGGCAGCCGAAATACTTGAAGAAAGTAGAAGAAGCCCACAAACTCCATTTGGGCAAAAGAAAGCCCCGGTCTATACCGGAAAAATGCGATGCTCCATCCGGCAAGGGGGACATAATTAAATAAAATAATTGCGATAAAGCAGATACCGCTCATTACATACAGTGAAAAAAAGCGGGGTAGCCGCCATCCTTCTTTCCGTTTTAACACAGGGGTGCCCCCTTTACATTTCATGTCCTTATACCTACATTAAAGGGGGTGTGAGTACCCCCCCTAAGAATCGGGGGGAGGCATAACGCCACCCCCCATATCGAATTGTAAAGCTTTAAAGACTATGATTCAATTCTTGCTCTTGTCTCATTGACTAAGTTTACAACATATTCAAAGAAATCGTCGGAACCAAGTGCGATAAACTCGGCAATAGCAGCATCTCTGATTTGCTCAAATTCTGCCTGTGACCTGGCAAGTACTGCGTCAGCCAGTCTTAGCTCGAGGAGGTCATACAAGACGGAGTAAAGTTCTTGTATTGCTGGATCCCAGTCATGCACAGGAGGCAATGCAACAGCAGTATCAAATGTAACATTCTGTACAATACGGCTACCGGGAGGCACAAGAGCTTCGACTAAGTTGGCACCGCCAAAGCGTTCAAATACATCGCCTTCTGGCCATGTTACAACTCTGCGGTTGTTAATCGGGGAGTCACTACCTTGTGATGGGAAGTTACGGCCGGGAAGCATGGAGGAATTGGCTGTACCCGCTGCGTTGATATACTTAAGATTACCATTCCACTCTGCCCAAGTCATGCCTACATCAAGGCGATTGGTTACGATATCAATAAAGCGGTCTGTCATATACTTTTCGCCTTCATCAGTCCAGCGCCAGTTTTCATATTCACCGGTCCATTGTGTACCAGTTACAAGAGTTGCAACACCATGTGCGGAATAGAAGAAGTTTATGAGCTCCATTGAGCGTTCGGGGTGTTGGTTGTTGGTTGTAATAAAGTAGCCCCATCCGCCTCCGCCGACATTGGCACCGCCAATCCTAAAACCACGGGAACCATAAACTGGGATGGGGCCGGTATAACCAGCTTCTTCATATCCCATTGCCAATAGCTCAGCAGTTGCAAACCAGTTTCCTACCCAACCGATGTTGGAAATAAGAACCTGATTAGTATTGTGTTTTGCTTCCATGGTTGCATATGACTGAATTAACCAGTCTGGGTCAACAAGACCACGGTTATTGGCTTGCTGCCAAAAATCCGCTCCAACCCACATGGGAGAAGCCGGGTCAGTAAAGAGGTTCATTGGCTCAAAGGTTTCTATATCCCAATATACATGGCCGATTTGATGCAAGCCATAAAACTCTGCAAAGGTGTTAGCCACCATAAACTGCATACCCCATTCAGCCATTGGTGAGAATGCCATAAATGGAATACCTGCTTCATTAATAGGTTGGAATTCCAGCATTTGCTCTGCTAAATCCATAATTTCATTTGGGTGTTGAAGCAGAGGATATCCCAATGCTTTAAAGAAATCCCAACGTACATACCAGCCTGACCAAGGACGGTCTGGCATTGATGGAGCATGGAAAACATGGGCAGGGAGCCCCCACAATGTTCCGTCATTGTCTGGAGGGAAGTTGTTTCTCATAAACTCTAAAGTTGGCTGGTAGTATGTTGTAATATCGGGTGCCAAATCAGCTACTAAACCATCAAGAGGGATAACGTGCCCGCCCTGCACAAGAACATCAGCATCAGTCAGTGGTCTAAAAATAATGTCTGGTAAGTCACCCGCCGCAAGCATTGCCATAAAGCGTTCATCACTTGCGCTCAAGTCCCAATCAATGGTTATATTAAACATATCGTGAAGATATTGTGCTACTGGGTCGGTTTGTACACCACTGGCTCCACCAACAGTATGCCACATTGTAAGAGTTACATGCTCAGCAAAGGGGTCATCATCACCTGGGGTGACCTCCTGTTGGTCTTGATTGCCAGTATCAGCGGCTGGTGTTGGTGTTGCTGCTGTTTCGTCGCCTCCATTACCACGTCCGCATGCTGTAATAAGCAGCAGCGACAAGGCAACAATAAGACAAATTGGTACAATTCTCTTGATTGTTAGTTTCATCTGCTTCTCCTTTCATACATATTGTGCAGCTGACATTTTATTATCAGAGTTGCTTTCCACCAAATAAACATAGTTGATTGCTACTCTAACTTGTCAAAACGGCACAAAAATTATTTATTGTTACTATCGTATTAGGCTTTATTGCTCAAGTCAATGATTTGCAGCCAAATACGTAGAATCAGATAAAATCATTGGAGATTTAGATAAATTTATACTCTTTTCATAATCTCGTGGTTGACACGGTTGCGCAAGTCCAAAAGATATGTGTCATTGCGTGGGTACTCCGTCAACGAAATCGGCTCATCAAGCCCTTCTTCAATTATATCTATTACGAAATCCCTGTTTGTAAGGCCTTCCAGCATTTGAAGGGCACGCAAATCCTGCATGGAGTGATGCACAACCATAAGCCTTATGGACTCCTCAGGAACACCGCCCCTGCCTGGGTATACCTGATAGGAATTACCTGCAGGAAATCCTCCATTATCCAACGCGCGATACGGGTCAAGCTGCGCAAAAGAATTGTAGGTATTGTAAAAATTAAAGCCCCAATACAAAAATCCCTGTATAGCATATTTATATAACTGTACCCCTAGGATTCGATTGCGCGCTGATGGAAATTGCACAAAGAGGTTGCTGACCTTGTTAAGCTCCCCACAGGCATAGTATAGCCAAGGTTCTTTCATTCCCACATCGAAAAACGGTGCCGCTAGACTGGTAGCCGGTATGGGGATATCGGCAACATCCGGGCGGAAATATTCGATTTCCGACATTGCATCAATTATCTTAAAATCTTTCAAATATGGGGCGACAATTTGCCTGCAAGCCTTATACCGCTCGAAATGGTCTTTTTGGGGTTCATCAGAAATGTGGAAATAGCACTTATCCCCTATACCCATTTCTTTCAAAAATGCAGTCAGTTCTGTTAAGTATGCCCCTAAAAATATTTTATACTCCTCACCGATAGAGTCTGTTTCCCAGCCGAAAATACGCTTGTACTCCCCATCCACAGTAGCCATTACCTTAGGCGCGTGTTTTGCTCCCCATTGGGAAAACAGATGGGCGATTTCGAAATATTCCCCACCGCATTCATGACACATATCTACCCAACGGCGCAGCCTCTCAAAACCGAAACTGTATTGGTCATTGTTGACTTCCACATCTACAAGCTGAGTTGTAATTCGCTCAAGACCCGGCTCGGTATCCAATGGCAACGTAAATGTGGGAGTGGTTATCATATTGGTGCCCCGCTTTACGGCTACCTCTATGAAGTTACGGACAATGCGCCAATGCTCCTCACTCCATACTTCTACCTGGTAATACCCAGCCAAACAGTCTGCATGGAACCAATCTGTACGGATTAGCTTTTGCTTGGGTAGCTTTGCCGCATGAATGGTTGCTGTAAGGCTGGTTGTACTCTTGGGATTATCTCCCCCATCTACAATCTGGACTTCTATGGGATAGGTGCCTGGGGGCGCGTTTTCTATATCAAACCATATACCGCGCCAAATGTCGGCGGAAACATAGATTACGTTATTATCCAGCTCTGTAAGTAAATCCGGATACAGGCCTGGGGTACGGCGTAATACATAATCATCTGAAGGTCGCAAGTTTGATAAAACAGGAATTGTTTGTACGTCACGCACCCGAATAAACTCCTGGATAGGTGAGATAATCTTGACCATTAGTACACAATTGCCGTAATTATTCCCTTTATGAGCGGACTGGAAGGAGATTGTTTCGTTAATGAATCCTTCCACATGGCTTATTTTCCCAGCTGGTTTTTCATCAGAGAAAACCTTAATTAGGGAACTCAGAATCATACTAGTAACTTCCATTTTGCCCTCCTGTATTATGTTAACCTCAATAGCCGATGAAATGCATTTGTTTCAATCAGCGACTATTATTGTTCCAACATCACCTTTTGCACAGTAAAGTTATAATCATCAAAGGAACCGGAGGAGACCATATGCATAGTAAGCCCATCGTCGCTCATCCATTTCACAGGGAAGCTGGGCTGATACCCGCCGTATGTCCCCCAATTGTCATCCATATGAAAAATAGACCAGGGCCCCCATGGCTCAGGTGCCTCAAACAGAGAAAGCTGGCTGGGATATCGGGTGTACTCACCGGTATAATCCCCTTGGTGGTATGGACGGGGGACACCTTCCTCTGTTGTAAAGGAGTAATTACCCATGATATATCGCTTAAGACCCGGATTGTATTGAATAAAATCCTGGCCGGTCATTTTTGGGTATTCGAAAATAGGGATAGCCCTTTCGCCGTCGCTGCTCCAACTCTCATTGCCGATATAAAACTCCCATGCATCCCGCACCAAAATTTTATCTGACGGCACACGCCCCATTAGTAAAATATCGGCATTTTCCCAATAAGAAACCCTATCGTAAGAGCAGGGAAAACAGGCATATACATATTCATCCCGGGCACCGGCATTATTTTTCCCAAACTGCACAAAAGTAGAACCACATAAGCCCCCACTGAAAAAATTATAGGGGGTAGCATTGGTATCCCAAGTCTTGCCGTAGTCATCGCTGGTAATAATCCAGCTATTGGGATAACGCTGGCGATACCAGTAATCCGGCTCTGCATAATTCATGGAAGAAACACTCATATACATGCGCCCGTTTACATAAATCACACCAGCTGGTTTGAGATTATTTTTTGGATGGGTTTCCGGTAAGGTTTTGGCATACTCGGGGTCGATTGGAGTAAAATTGACCATGTCCACAGACAGCCCAGCAAAATGGGGAATGCCAGTAACTTTCCAAAAATTAAGTACACTGCCGGGGATATCACCGGAGGCGGTGTACAAGTTATCATCATCAGCCCAGGTAGAGGGCCACATATCGCCATTGCCTTTGTGCAGACGATATTTATCAAAAGTAATCCCCTTGATGAAAGTACTTTTTGGGTAATTAGGTCTTGGGAACTTCATAATTCTCATCCTCCTAACAGTTCATTAATGATATCTTCACCAACCAAGCATGAAAGATTTTCGAGTGGGGGCGGCTTCGCCGCCCCACTCACTCCTTCTTTCGTATTAAGGCTTAATACATATCCAACCTAAACGGCCGTACATTAGAACGATAATATGGATTGCCTTCCTCAAAAGGCCTCCAGCTTCCGGAAAATTGCAACCATCCCTCACATTTGTCTTGATTGAACCATTTCAATGGAAGGCGTGGGCAGTATGGGTTAAAATCTTTCCCTTGCCAATATTCCTCATAGTGAACCAAGGAAAACGGTCCCCATGGCTCAGGGGATTCAAACACGATTAAATCTGTACCATCGTATGGAGAAAAATCCTTGTGTAATCGCCATGTGAACAATAGATAGCGCTTGATTCCCGCAAGATATACCATCTCCGGCAACCCAAGGCTGCGGTGTAAGCTGAGTATGGGAATAGCTTGTTGTAGGTCCCGAGTCCATGCGGGGTTACCGCATATATCAAACGAACACACCCACTCCCAGGCATCTCCCCTGGTTATACTATCATTTGGGACCCGCCCAAGCCTTAGATTGCTTCCGTTATCCCATTGGTCTCCCGACACGGCGTAGACATAATCGTCACGGGCATTTTCATTATTTTTGCCGTGATTAATAAACGCCGGCCCTCCGAACAGATAACCCGGGAAGGTCGGCTCTTTGATATTTGCGTGAATAGGGGTCCAGACCAATCCCTTCCATGGAGAGCTTACTTGATTGCTCACAATTATTACGGCATCGCTGCCATGTTGAGATGCGCATGTAATAGGCGGTATCTGCATTCCACAAAAATTCTGAAACGCGAAATACAGATTTTTATTTACGCAAATCATACCGGTTGGTTTCGGGCCAAGCCCGCCGAACCCGGTGTAGGCAGTCATTCCGTTGAGCTGGGTGATTTTGTAGTCCTCAGGCCCACCATCAATAGCCTCAATGTCAAGCCCATCTTTTGAATCACCCCAATGGGGATCCCCTGATGAAGTATAAATCCTGTCGTCGTCAGCCCAAGTCATGGGGTAGGTATCACCCTTGATTTCCTCTTCGGGATAAGGGATATGCTCCCCTAGCCATGCCAGGCCTTTAATGATTTTGCTCTTTGGAAAAATAATTTTTTGCATAAAGCACCTCTTTCTAATATAAATCCAGTCTAAACAGCCTTACATTGGAACGATAATGGGGGCGGCCTTCCTCGAAGGGCCTCCAATTTCCGGAAAACTGTAGCCAGCCTTCGCATTTGTCTTGGTCGAACCATTTAAGTGGGAGCCGCGGGCAGTATGGGGTGACATCTTTACCTTCCCATAGTTCCTCATAATGCACCAAAGAAAAGGGTCCCCATGGCTCGGGGGACTCAAACACAAACAAATCCGTGCCGTCATATGGGGAAAAATCCTTGTGAAGCCTCCATGTAAACAGCAGATAACGCTTAAGCCCCGCAAGATATACCATCTCAGGCAAACCCAAGCTATGGTGCAAGCTGAGTATAGGAATAGACTGACTAAGGTCTCGGGTCCATGCAGGGTTGCCATACATATCAAAAGAAAACACCCATTCCCATGCGTCTCCTCTCATTATCCGGTCATTGGGCACTCGCCCCAGCCGCAGATTGCTGCCATTATCCCATTGCTCCCCTGACACGGCGTATACATAGCTGTCACGGGCGTTTTCGTTATTTTTGCCATAATTAATAAAAGCCGGCCCTCCGAATAGATATCCAGGGAAAGTCGGCTCAGTGATATTCTTAAAATCTGGTGTCCAAGATAGACCCTTCCAGTACGGGCTTATATGGTTGCTCACAATAATTACGGAATCGCTGCCATGTTGGGAGGCACAGGATATGGGAGGTACTTGCATTCCTTTGAAATTTTGGAATGCCAGGTAGAGATTTTTGTCTACACAAATCATACCGGTTGGCTTTGGCCCATGCCCCCCATGTCCTTTGTAGTCATTCATATGGCTGACCTTGTAAATCTTGTAATCCTCCGGCCCTCCGTCAAATACCTCCATATCCAGGCCGTCTTCGGATTCCCCCCAATGGGGATCCCCTGATGAGGTATAAATCCTGTCATCGTCTGCCCAGGTCATGGGGTAAGTGTCACCCATTATCCCCTTTTCGGGATATGGGATATGGTCACCCAGCCATGTAAGGCCCTTGATGATTTTGCTCTTTGGGAAATTGAGTTCAGGCATAAAGCCACCTCCTTTGTATCGCATTTTAGTGAAGATTATTCCAAAGAACAACCACCGGACAGAATTAGAATGGAAATAGATAACAAAATGGAGATTTAGATAACTACGAGCTGAGAGGCCCCCCCCCTTGTGCTAATATAGCTGTTGTGTCATTCTATTTAAAATAATAAGGGGGATACATATGAGGATAAAGAGGGAAAGAGACAAGAATTACTACAGTTTTCGGTCTGAAATAGTGCCGAATTATTCCATAAAATCCGGTGATAGGCTGATTGTCGAAACCTTTGATGCTGCAGGTGGCATGTTTATGGAGGGTTGGGAGTATGTCCGCCCCAATCCGGTTTCAGGCCCTTTTTATGTAAAAGGGGCAATGCCGGGAGATACTCTGGAAATTGAAGTCCATGACATAAAACTGGTTGGTACAGGATATATGCATATCCCCAATCCCGGTGAGCCGACAAAGTATACACGCAATGGTCATGAGTTTGTAAAAGCGGAAGCAATGCCTGACGGAAATCTGCGGGTTATTAACAATGACGGTTTGTTACTGCCCTCAAGCCCAATGGTTGGTGTCATAGGCGTTGCGGTACCTCCTGATTTGGAAGGGGACTTCTACAGTACAGATGCAGGAAATCATGGCGGCAACATGGATAATATGCTTATAAAACCTGGAGCAAAGGTATACTTGCCTGTCTACAATGAAGGCGCGTTGCTTGGTATAGGCGATGCCCATGGAATCATGGGAGACGGCGAAATATTTGACCAAGGTATGGAAATGTGCGCCGATATAGATATCACTGTCACTGTCAGAAAAGACATGAAAATAAGCAGACCCCTTGTCATATCAGAAGATATTATCGCAACCACCGCAACTGCGGAGACCGTAGAAGAAGCATGTAACCTAACCGTCTCAGATATGCGCTATATACTAGAGACATACTATGGGTTGTCACATGTTGACGCGGGGCTAGTAATAGGCTTTTATGGCAATCTGCGAATATGTCAGATTGTGAACAAAACAATGCGTATGGAAATCCCAAGGGAAGCTATAAAGAGATTTAATCCGATGCAAGGAGTGAATAAATTGGAACATAGAAAACCAAAATGGGCAAAAAAAGTACCGCCTCATAAAATTAAACGACTGTATGAACTGGACGCAAAGGGCATACAAGATAACGAGCTTGTGGATGATGTTGGGATAAGCCTGTACACAAGAGTAGACAGTATGCTCCAAGTTACATCTTCAAACCTGGCGAAAGCCATATGTATAGAATGCCGGACAGAAATTCCTCACACCTATAGGAGAGAATTTACACTTGTATGCTCAAAATGCGGCTGGTCTATGAATTATGGGGAGTTTAACGATTCCCATAAAGGACAGACTTTGCATGGACTAGGTGCATTGGCAGAGCTTCAGGAGTTTTATGATAGGTATCCAAAGGCAAAAACATATGCAGAAAAAATGATAATTATTGACTGGCTTATTCACACCTTTCACGGAAACCTAGCGGAGCGGCCTTCCAGACCGGTGGCGTCTAATGTAATTGATGGCAGCAACGCTGCAGTTGCCAAATTGATTTATGATTTAGCGTATGACGAAGGTAGTACAGTTGCACGGGAGGAATTGGATATATGGCTGGATAAATTCCATCGTTCAATTCATCGGCATATCGACCCATCTACTGGCAAAGTAAAAACGAAAAAGACGTAATTTATTATCATAATATTTTTAGCAAATGCGAACAGGATTTTATCGGTTCGCATTTGTTGTTTTTAGGCAGATAATTATTGAATACATTAAGAACCCATTCATGAAATGAAGTTATAGCGAATTAATTCGAAATCAGTCCAGCCTGTCGCCGAAAACGTGTAGAATCGTTCACGATTTTCGGCTCGGTCAGGACTGTTTCTCATTTAATTCGCTATATCTATCAAGCAAACCGCTTACTGCCGAAGAATTACTGACTCACGCACGCATGGAATGGGGCGTTGAGACTATGCACTGGCTACTTGATGTTCATTTTTCCAAAGACAAGACCCGTGTTTGGGACATGAATCTTCAAAGAACCTTAATATTATGCGTAAGACGGTCTTGAACTTGGGCAAAGTTTATAAAGCGAATGTATTGTTTCTTTTCCCATAGAACCAATTTATTGCTTTTTTCGCCTTTTATCTCTTTATTTCAACCCTTGATTGGCGTATCATCAAGAGTATTATGGAAGGCTCCTATGGTACTGACTTTACCCAGCACGACCTAAGCCTTGCCATCCCAGGCTAAGCGCGAGATAACAGGCTTCTGTTTTATGACCATTGTCTAACCTTCAACTATAGCGATTTCATCTGAGAGTGACGGCTTTTGTCACTCTCAGGTGAAACGCTTCCCGAAAACATAGTAATTTCAATCCCGCATTTTGGATTGAAATTACTATAATTCCACCATTTCTTTTCCTAGCTTACCAAGTGCTTTCTTTTCTATCCTAGAGACGTAACTCCTTGATATTTCTAGCATAGTGGCAATTTCTCGCTGGGTCATTTCATCTGCTTCTGCCAGCCCATACCGCAACTCAATAACGGTTTTTTCCCGGCCATGGAGTACCCGTCGTATTACGTCGTATAGGCGTCTTATTTGCATTTTAAGATTCACTTGATCATCTACCGGGTCTGTATCATCGGCTATTTTGTCCTCTACCCGCACTTCATTACCTTCACGGTCTACTCCTACTATGTCTTGTAGGTATACATCGCTGCTGTATTTTTTTATGGCTCTTATATGCATTAGGATTTCATTATCAATACACCTAGCAGCATAGGTAGCCAATCTAGTCCCCTTATCGGGCTTGTATGATGTTATTGCTTTGATTAGTCCTATTGTGCCTACGGATATAAGATCCTCGTTGTCCTTACTGTGGTTTGAGTATTTTTTAGCTACATGGGCTACCAGTCGTAGATTGCGCTCTATTAGTATATTTTTGGCGTCATCATTGCCTTTTGCGTATTCTTGTAAGTATTTTTGCTCGTCATCTGGTGATAGAGGCATTGGGAAGGAATTGCCTCCAGATAGATATCCAAACAAAAAAAAGCCCCTCATAAGGTGCAATAGCCCAGAAATCACAAAAACACCTCCCTGCGGTTCATCTTATGCGTAGGAGGTGTTAATCGTGCGTGTACCTTAATTAATCAATGAAATAAAAACATTTTTCACTGTCGTTCACTATACTTAATACGTAAATCTGTAAAGCCCCGGCATAAGTTTGCAACGGACATGATTATCCCCTTGAGTTGCTTCTGTGCTGTCCAATCCATGTGTGGAATCCAGATAAGCCCCTGGCAGAATGATAATAGCCTTCGTGTTAAAGGGTATCTCTGCCTCGATGGTTATGCTGCCATTATCATTATAAGCCCAGCCGCATTTCACTAATCCCATTGAAGTTTTTACCTCTGCCTTTGCAAAGCTAAGCTGTGGGTTTGGCTCCGGTTTTAAGATTACTTCCTTAAAACCCGGTGCCATTTCTACAGGGTTAATCCCGCACATATTGCGGTACATCCATTCCGCAATAGAGCCATATGCATAGTGGTTTAAAGAGTTCATCGCGGTACCGGAAATAAGGCCATTTGGCAATACGCTGTTCCAGCGTTCCCATATCGTCGTAGCATCCATCCCAACAGGGTATAGCCAGCTGGGATAATCCTCTTGGAAAAACAAACGGTATGCAGAATCCGATGCGCCATTATCCGAAAGAACACGGCAGAGATAGGGCGTTCCGATAAAGCCCGTTGTAAGATGCATATTGTTTTGTTCAAGGAGCGCGCCTAAATCCGCGGCTATCCGCGGCCGCACCGACTCTTCAACCAAATCGAAATGCAAGGCCACTACATGAGCCGTTTGCGTATTAATGGTGCAACGGCCATCCGGAGTAAAATATTGTTTCCGCATAGCTGTTTTTATACAAGCAGAAAGGTCGGCATATATTTTTGCGTCGTCATCATTGCATAAAATGGAAGCGGCCTTAGACACCAACAACGCAGACAACGAATAATAAGCCGAAGCAAGATATCCGGTATCAGTGCCACCAAAATTGCTATCTGGGTCCGGATTATCAAGTGCAAGCCAATCACCGTATTGAAAGCCCTCCGTCCAAAGTAGCCCCGTCCCATCCTCCTTGCATTTTTGAGTTATCCAATCCACCCAAGACTTCATGCTCTGATACTGCTTTTTTAGGATGGTGGTATCCCCGGTGTGCAAATAGGCTTCCCATGGCACGATAGTCGCACAATCGCCCCAGGCGCAGGCTCCTCCATTCTTAAATGATGGAGAGAGGCCTCTTTCATTGACAAATTGGGGTATTATACTAGGTACGAGGCCTTTGCATATTTTTTGCTCCTCAAATAAATCATGCATAAACTTTACATAAAATGCGTAGGAATGCATATTAAACATGGCTGTGCCAGCAAAGATTTGGGTGTCGCCGGTCCACCCCATACGCTCATCCCGTTGTGGGCAATCGGTGGGTATGTCAAGGAAGTTTCCTTTTTGCCCCCAGAGGATGTTTCTAAACAAGCGATTAACCTTTTCGTCGGAAGTTATTATATTTCCCGTCGTTTCCAAATCCGAATACAGCACACAGCCGGTAAAATCATCTTTTTTAACGGGATATGGCAATCCTTCTATTTTTGCAAAGCGGAAGCCATAGAAGGTAAATCCCGCCTCTACCTCCTGGGCCGTCCCATTGGAGATATATACATATTCCGCTTTGGCACTGCGAAGATTATCATTGTAAAAGTTGTCATGCTGCAATATCTCTCCATGACTTATTGTTATGCGCGTACCCTTGGGGACATCAATCCGCATACGAAGCCAGCCCACCATATTTTGTCCCATGTCCAAAACCGTTTCGCCGGCGGGAGTCTTTATGACTGCGATGGGCTTAATTTTCTCCATAATTTTTACTGGGAGTGACATTCTGGCCATAAGCTTGCCAAGTTCGCGGGGTACGGTGACCTGCATCTTTTCCCAGTTGCTTTCATCTATATTATTTTTACACCAGTTGGGGATTTCTGCATTGGCATCATAAATAATTCCGTCATAAATATTGTCAAATAGGATAGGAGAGGATGTGCAGAGCCAATCTTCATCCGTGCCAATTATATCAACTGAGCCGTCACTGTATTCCACATGTATTTCGCAAATTAGTAAGAAGCGATTGGTGTATGGTACATGATGATTTTTAAAAGTGCCGAAGCGGCCTTTTGCCCAACCGTTTGCCATCATAACACCTATTGTATTATCGCCATTTAACATTGACTCTGTGATGTCAAAGGTCTGGTACTGCACCCAGGCATCATAGGTGTTGCAATCGGGTGTCAAATACTCATCGACTATTCGGCTACCGTTAATATGCAGCTCATATATCCCCATGCCGGTGATATAAGCCCTGGCCTTGGCTACTTTTTTGTCAACTGAAAATTGCTTTCTTATATAAGGATGGGTGCAGTCATCTCCTGTTTGATTCCAGGGGGGAGTAATCCACATGGCTTCCCATGGACTGTCCATTTTAGCTGTTTCAAACCAGTTGATATCGGATGTGGCGGTGTCACCTTTATCTCCCTCAACAGTGATGGTCCAAAAATATCGGGTCATAGGGGCCAGTGAAAAGGGAAGGTTAACCCCTCTGCTATCCAAGGATGCATTCATACCGCTGTCATATACTATCTCTTCCATGTTAGCATCTGCAGCAACTATGATTCGGGCAGATTTTTGTTGTTGTGAATAAGTATCACAAACAACCCATGAGACAACAGCTTCTTCCATATGAAAACCCAATGGATTTTCGATATGGTTGGTTTTACATGAAGTAATTTTCATTTAAATCACCCTGCCTTTTCATTTGCATAATATACTTCCAGTTCACTGATAGAGGTAAATGCCGCAGCACCTCCCGACGCACCGATTATTCGCAATCCATCGCCTGCTATTACATCAAACATGAATATATATGTCAGGTTGGGGCCGGCAGTATTGTTGTAGGGGTATGCTGGACTGACGCGCAAATTGGATACGTCAATCCATTTAAAGTCTTGCCGTACCTGCAATCTTAACTCCCTGTCAAACCACCCGCCGTCCTCATACATCATTCCTGTTGTATAGACGACTTTATTCATCATATAAGGCCGAGTCCAATGGTATCCCCACCAGGATAATGGCTTTCGCTCTCCGTCCCAATCGTCTTCGGTATCGGTGATATCGCCGTTGTTTATATGCGACAAGCGTGCGTTGTGGGCCGATTTTGAGATAGGCATTACATCTGTGCCGACAACAGCTAAATTTGCCGTATCGTCTACACTGTTTTCGGCTTGTTTTGGGGTATGGCATTTCACCTTGATTTGCCGCAAAGAAAAGTCATAATCGTTTTGCTTATTATAAAAGCAATTGGATTGTAGCCACATAGTCATGCCGTCTTCGCTGATATATTTTGAAGGGATTGTGGGAGCGTAGCCACCATAATGATTATTCCAAGAATGAGGGAGCCCGTAATCCTTGGACATAATGAAAGACCATGGCCCCCATGGATGTGGTGCTTCATAAAATTCATGGGTTATAGATCCTGTTGTAGCCGATCCGGAAAAGCTTGTTAAAATATACCGGTCTAGTGGCTTATTGTATACCACGCCTCCTTGGGATACAACCGAAACATCTTTAAGATGTGTTTCAATTACAACATCCTTATACAACCTGCGTGTATCTATTAGAATCGGTATCTTTTGATTAATGTCCTGTGTCCATATAGGTGTGGAGCCACCGCAATAAAACTCCCAGGCATTGCGGTCAAGTATGGCTGTGCATGGAACCCTCCCTAAAAATATCTCTGTAGGATCGGGAACCGTACGGTAGTAGGCCTGTGTCCAATTGCCGTCAATTCCATATGCGTATACATAAGAGTCCTTTGCGTTTTCGTAATCCCTACCATAGTCCAAAAACATAATCGTAGTAAACTTAAAGCGATTTGGATTAGCCTCGTCAATACTTCCAAACATTGGTCCGCTGTTGTCTGTTGTCCATGTCTTTCCTTTATCTGTTGACATATAGATAGTCGCTGCCGGTGCATTGTCATAGGGCTGTGGTTTCACATCTCTTCGCAAATCTTGGACGGCTAAATATAAGTTGCTGTCTACACAGGCCATTCCTGTAGGTTTTCGGTTATATTCTTCTGTGCCATTCCAAGGGGGGCCTAAGTCTGCTGTTAAAAATGTTCCGGTCAATCCGCATTCGATAGCACCCTCCACCCGTCCTACGGCCACGTCATAATATGCGAAGCCGCCAAAGTTATGGCCGTCACCATTTGCGGTATATACATGTCCGTCGTCTGCCCAGCAGCTAGGAAATAAATCACCGTTGCCGCCGACCCTTACAGTTGCTGTGTTGCCTACGTCAAATATAGAAAAAAAGGTGCTTGCAGGTGCTTCGCCAGGTTTGGCGGTTCCATATCCAGGGTTACTCGGTTGAATTATCATAGATTACCCCTCCTATAGCGAATTAAATAAGAAACAGTCCAGACCGAGCCGAAAATAGCGGATGCCTCAACGCTTTTTCGGCGACAGGCTGGACTGATTTCGAATTAATTTGCTATATGATTAACTAATGTACAGATGTAATCGCCTTTGTCGGTATCATCAAAACCGAATTGGCACACCATTGGGGCGGCTGCGCAATCCTATAGAAACTGTTGCTCATAGGATTAACCGCAACGCTTTCCATATTGCCATAAAGCACTTCGGTTTCCCATTTTCTTTCGCCGGTCTTTGGGTCTGTTTTTGCCTGTATATTCCCAGCACATCCCTGTACCGAAGAATGTCGAAAAATCATCCTATGATTTGCCTCATAGATTTTTATGCTTTGCTCTACTGATGATATGATTCTGCATGGCTTTGTCTAGTTGATTGAATTTTTGACTAAACCCGGATACTCGCACAGCCAGATTCCTATGGTTTTCGGGGTTTATTTGTGCGTCTTCCAAAGTTTGAACGTTTACGACATTAAACTGGGCATTGCACAGTCCGTATCTTGCGGCTTCCTGCATAATAACCATGAGGTATTGTAAGTTTTTCTCGCTAAATAATTGAGGGTCCACTTCTATAATGGCAGAAGTAGAACCTGCTGCCTTTTTTGTCGGAAGCTTGGTAAGCGAATTGAAGAGAGCAGTTAGACCGGAAAAGTCCCGTCCCTGCATAGGAGAGACGCTGTATGCCATAACCTCACCCTTGCGTCGGCCATCCGGTGTTGCAGCCGTAGCTTTGCCAAAATCAATCATCCATATAAAAGTAAATGGCTGGGCGTGAAAGTCATATCCATATGCTTGGGATATCTCGTTAAGATAATCGCATCCAACTTCCATGATTTCGGCGGCAATATCATCCACATCATCTTGGTCATTGCCGTATTTAGGGGCTTTATTTAAAAAGTCCAACCGTATGGCCTCATCTGACCAGTTGTGGCGAAGCTGGTCTATCAATGCTTCCAAAGTATATTTTTTCTCATGGAATACAAGTTTGCGCACCGCCGCAAGAGAATCTGCCAGGTTGGGTATCCCAAGAAAAAACATCTGATAAAAGTCATATTTTGCACCTTGGGCGTTATAATCCTTCCCTGATTCAATGCAGCCTTCGGTCAACAGTGATTTATAAGGCTTGGGATTGTTGCTTTCCGCATAGGGAATAAAGGCCAAGGTATATCTGTATGCGCTGTCTATAATACGTTTAACATGTCTGAATACAGCATCTTTGAATGCATCGAAAGTATCCGGTACATCCTCCGAAAACAGCACATATTCAATTGATTTAAGTAGGTTGGCCAATGACGCTACGGGGTGGGGGTTGGATTTGCCAGGGATTACCGTTTCCACACATCCGATTTGCGTATAGTCACGTGCATCCTCCAGGGATATTCCTTTTGCTGTAAGGGCGGGTATCAACACACTATCATTAAAGAAAAAAGGGATGCCTTTTTGTAAGCGTCCCACTACTTCTAATGCCCGGCGCAAAAACAATGGGTCTGTATTTTCATCGTATCGCACCGATAGATAACGGATAAAATCACAGGCCTCGGTAGCATCAAGCATAAGCCAGGATAAATCGTTAATAGCTTCATTGCCCTTTGCATCACAGCCACCGATACATGATTGCTGGACATCGTAATCTCGGTAAAGCTTTATCCATAATGCGCAAGTGAGGTCAAAAGCCTTTTGTTTTGTGATAGAGCCTTTTGCTATGTCAGCTTTGTAATATGGATACAAAATCTGATTCAGTCGTCCAAGGGAGTTGGCATTGATACCATCCTCCCAAGTATTAAGCATATGGGCAAACCATAGACTTTGCACCGCTTCACGGAAGTTTGCCGCCGGTTTCCTGGGAACATTACGGCATACTGCGGCAATGCCCTCGTACCGCTTCATAGAGTTATCATCTAGGGCTGTTTTTGCAAGACGTTCCGTTTCCTGGGCATAACGTAGCCCCAAATTACAGCCTGCCCGGCATACTAATTTAAGTGACTCATACCATTCGCTCTTACCGTTTTGCTCTTCATACCTCTTGACTTTTGTAAACAATCCCTCAAAGCCCAATTGCAAAACGGCTTCGTAACCCAAGACCGTGTGATTGTCAGCTACAATTCCCCAACCACCAATACCACCGTCCTTGTATATATCAGCCAATTCCTTTTCTACTATCGGCGGTGCACCCCAATTGTAAATATCACAAGCCGATTGGTAGAGACTGCGCAATTCAACAGTCTCTTCAGGGGTTACCAAACCGCGTTTCACCATATCGTCTAAGACAGGAAACCCCCGGCCACCACAATAGTAGTCCTGGATACCGTAATTGTGACCGACGATGGTTTCACCTTCTTGAATCAGTACAGTAGCGTTATTGATTACCGATTCAATGCCTGCTGCTATTAGATATGCTTTGCCATAGCCTTTGCCTGCTTGGTACATCCCATTAAAAAACCAACGTAACCGCTCGGTTTCCATAGACTTTGCATGTGATTTTATGTTAAAAACGTCATCTCTCAACTTGCGATTATCGTCTGATAATTTATACATAGGCTCTCCTTAATATACCTCAATCTCAAACTTCCTAATCGCCGAACGATAATATCCTGCATCTCGCCCATAAGTTGACCAATTTCCAGAAAACTGGATATACCCGGATTTATGATCTTTTGACATCCATTTAAGGGGTATACGCGGGCAGTACGGCGTATAATCCATTCCTTCCCACAACTCCTCATAATGCACCAGGGAAAATGGCCCCCAGGGCTCCGGCGCATCCAAAATCAATAAATCGCTGCCAGTATCGGGATTGAAATCTTCTTTCATGTGCACGGTAAGAAGGAGGTATCGGTCTAATTCTTTTAGGTAAACCATTTCGGGAAGGCTGATGAAGCGGTGAATTGATAGGACTGGGATGGCCAAGTTCAAATCAGTGTTCCATACAGGGGTCCCGTCCGGATTGAACGCAGAGATAAATTCCCAGTAGTTGCGATTAGGGATATGCTCCTTTGGCACACGGCCAACACGAAGATTACTGCCATTATCCCATTGGTCACTGGAAACAGCGTAAACGTAATTGTCACGTGCGTTTTCGTTATTTTTTCCGAAATTGATAAAGGCCGGGCCTCCAAAATGGGAACCGGGGAACATTGGCTCTTTGATGGCGGCATAAGATGGATTCCATTGGTGCCATCGGGGATTGGCATAAATAATATGGGCGTCTGCACCTGGTTGACATCGGATGCTATGAGGAGATTTAGCACCTTTCATTAGGTTTTGAAAGGCTAAATATAAAATTCCGTCCACGCATATCATGCCGGAGGGCTTGGGTCCATTGCCCCCCCATCCAAGATAGTCATTCATATGGCTGGCTTTGAAAATTTTGTAATCCTCCGGGCCTCCGGTAAAATATTCGATGTCCAATCCGCTTATGCTTTCCCCCCAAAACGGGTCCCCTGACGAAGTGTAGATATTATCATCATCGGCCCATGTCATGGGGTAGGTATCCCCCATGATTTCATGCTCAGGGTAGCCGATACGTTCACCTACCCATTTGAAACCTTTTATAACTGTGCTTTTCTTAATATTGTGAAATTCCATTGTTTTCACCCTTTACTGTGTTTATCAACCCTTAACGCTTCCCAATACTAGCCCTTTTACAAAGTGCTTTTGCAAGAATGGGTACACCATGAGTATAGGTACGGTGGCGACAAATATATTGGCAGCTCTTACCGTTTGGTTGGAAATCCGCATCATCATTTCGGCTTCCTCGCGGGTTAATGCAGTCGCTTGATTGACAAATAAAAGATTTTGCAAATAGGTCTGAAGGGGCCAATTTTGTGTGCGGTTCATAAGAACCATACCGTCAAACCATGCATTCCAGTGGCCTACAGCCGCAAACAAAAACAATGTGGCTAGTGCCGGTTTTGCCAGCGGCAATACTATCTGGAGTAGGGTTCTAAAATGTCCTGCTCCGTCTATATATGCCGATTCAAATAATTCCTTCGGCATACCCCGTATAAAGTTCATCATGATAATCGTACTCCATACCGGGACGGCACCGGGCAATATCAACGCCCAAATGCTGTCTATAAGCCCGAGAGCACGGATGGTCATAAACCAAGGTATCAAGCCACCGCTAAAAAGTATCGTAATGACAAAGAACCAAGCGTACACGGTGCGGAAGCGGAAGTGACTGCGCTCTTTTGAAAGGGGATAAGCTGCAAGGCAAATCAGTGTCATATTAAGAGCTGTTCCCATTGCCGTCCTTTGCAGCGATATCCAAGCAGCTCTTAGCACCCTTACATCACTTAAAACATATTCATAGGCGGCTATGGTAAAGTCCACTGGGAATACCGAAACTCGACCTGCGGCAGCAGGTGTACTATGGCTAAAGGAGACTGCTAAAATGTGGATTACCGGAAACAAGCAAAGAAATGATAGAAGAATAAAGAAAATACCGTTAAATGTTTCGAAAACCCTGCGGGATGCTGTTCTATAATGAATTTTAATCCCCTCCCCTAACATTCCATTAATTGTTACTTCACCAGCCGAACATGAAAGTTTTCGAGTGGGGATGGCTGCGCCGTCCCCACCCACTCCTTATTTCGTATTAAAATATTCTATAATCAGCGAAACGATAAGCTAAATAATATGAGATTGAGATTAAAACGCATGATACAATCGATCTAAACAAACCTGCAGCGGCAGCCAGTGAAAACCTGGCATCTGCCATACCCAACCTAAAGATAAAGGTGTCCAATATATCGCCGACATGGAATACTTGCGGGCTGTAGAGATTAAAAATCTGGTCAAAACCGGCATTAAGCACATTGCCCAAGGCCAGAGTTGCCACCAATATGATTATAGGAGTAATACTGGGTAGGGTGATGTGCAGCATCTGCTTCCAACGGCCTGCTCCATCTACTATGGCGGCTTCGTACAATGTTAAATCCACGGCGGTAAGTGCCGCCATAAAAATAATTAATCTCCAACCAAACTCACGCCAGACATCGGTAACAACCATGGTCGTACGGAACCAGCGCGGGTCACCCAAAAAGAAGATAGGCTCGAAGCCTAAGAACGATATAAACTGATTAACAATCCCCGTCGAAGGCGATAATATATCAACTAAAATACCTCCCAAGATAACCCATGATAGAAAGTTAGGGAGATACAAGGTCAATTGAACACCCCGTGCAAAGCGTACGCGGCGAATTTCATTAAGCAATAAGGCAATAATTATCGGTACAATTAAACCCGCGATGATTTTACTGACGGCAATAATGATAGTGTTTTGCAACACCTGCATTGTATTGGGCAAAGAAAGGAGAAACCTGTAATTATCAAGGCCGACAAAAGCTGAGTTAAATATGCCCTGGCCTAATCGAAAATTCTGGAAGGACATTATAATCCCTGCCATGGGTACATAGCTGAAAATAATCAGCAATACAACGGCAGGTAACAGCATCACATGTAATGCGCCTTCTCTTTTTATTCTACTCCATCTTTTGCCACTGCGGGGTTTAACCATATTCTACAACTGCCTTTCATTTTGTCTGTTTATAGAGGCTGTATTCAATTCAGATTAGGATTGTCTTCTATTGCGCAGCCTCTTAAAATATGTCACTTCTGGTAAGATGCTACCTATTCGAATCAAACCACTCATTCACTTCAGCGGTCATTTGCTCACCGCCTAGATTCCACCAATGCTCTGCAAATTCATCAAATGCATCAAGGTCGTCGATGCCCATGATAATCCTTGTAAACGCCTCAAGCTTCATGGTATTTAAGAAAGAACCATAATTCGCCATTGCAGGTGTCAATGCGCCGGTAAATGCATTGGAGAGGATTAAGCTGTTTTCAACATAGTGATTAACAATGCTCATCGCACCGCCTGGACCTACCCATTTATAGAAGCCAAAGGACCCGGTTCCCTGTTCGCCACGGTAATACATCAACCAATTAAATCCGTCGATGTCGCCCTGAGGGAATCCTTCCGTATTGCCTGTGCGGAACATATAATCATAGCGTCGGAACATATCCACGTTCTTACGGGAGTCATCTGTAAAGAACGGTGGGAGCTGGAAGATATGGAACTGCATATGTGTTTCTTCACAGTCGTAAACCATAAATTGCTCGTTGTAACCGCCGCCAAAGGCTCTTACACAGAAATGGTTGGCCAAACGCATGAGTACATCGTTTTGCTCCAGGCCTCTTCTTTGTACAATGTAACTAGTGGTTGCAAGACCTACTACAGGGGTAGCCGGTGTACCAGTTGCCGAAACGATAGGTACGGGAACCCAGTTTGCACCATCAAGATCGTTGCTTGGGTGAAGGGGGTTATACGCGATATGATGCAAACCGTAGGTCATACCGATACGGCCTTGTACAATCAGCTCATTTACTCTTGCGTTGTCCTGTACACCAAATTCTGGGTCAATCTGACCTGCGGCAAACATTCTTGCTACTTCACCGAGGGCAGTCTTTATTTCCGGTTGGATACCGCCATACATCAAACCACCTTGCCCGTCATCAATCCAGGCATTTACATATCCGCCAAAGCCTTCAAAGAAACCTCTTAGCACATTGTGAGAACCTTCGAAGATGTTCATGTTAAGCCCTAGGCCAAAGGTGTTGTTATAACCAGTACCGGCTGGATTATCTTCGGTAAAGGCTCTTGCGATTTCGAATACATCATCCATGGTCCTCGGCAAATCAAGTCCAAGGTTGTCAAGCCAATCCTGACGTACCCACAGCATAATGGCCTGGTCAAAGTTACTGGTGATTACGGGTAGCCCCATCAATCTGCCACCGATATGAGCACTCCTAAGGGCATAACCGCCGTCCGAGTTCATGACATCTCTTGTGGAATACATAGCAAGCTCTTCCCACATGTCTGTCAGGTCCTCAATCAGGTCTGCTTCTGCCAATTGACTAAGCTGGGCGGAATTGACCCGGAAAATATCCGGCAAATCCCCTGATGCGATACGAACATTAATCATTTGCTCGGCAGCATCACCGTGAATATTACTGCCTAGTACCGACCAAATTGTGTCAATGCGGATGCCTAGGTCTTGGTAAATCCAGTCAAGCCATTCATTTTCTTCCATGCTTTCCCCTGGACGGAATTGATACGCCGTGGAGAGGAATTTGCCTTGAGTAATGGTGATGGGCGGGTAAAACCTCTCAAATATATAGTCGGGACCCTCTACTTGCATCGTGCCTGCGGGTAAATCCGGCCTGATGACATTGGCACCGGCTCCGTCTGCGGCATCGTCGCCCCTACATCCGACAAGTAATAACATTGCCAAGACGATGGCTAATGCCAAAACAACGATGTACTTCCTAGAAAATCTTTGCATTGATTGCCTCCTTCTGACTAAAATATAAATAACTCCGTATGGAGATTACATCACGAAAAAGGCAACTTGCACACATGTCAATTTTCTACTATCTTATCCTTTGTCTACATTGCTATTTTTTTTTCATCATTTAGTACCATATGTCGGTAATCTTGGGGTGATATTTGCGTCGCGCGCTTAAACATTCTGGTAAAATAGGGTGGCGACGGATACCCTACCATTTTACCAATAGTATGTATTTTGTTTTTTTTGTCGGCGAGCAACTCCTTTGCCCGGGCTAATCGCACATCATGGATGTAGTCAGAAAGGTTATAATTTTCCATTTGTTTAAACATACGGGAAAGGTATTTGGGATTGTAGTGGACAACACTTGCCAAGCGCGTTAGGGAGAGGTCGCCGTCCATGTGGTTGTGAATATACGCCTTTATGATTATTGATGTATTTTCCCATAAGCGTCTTTCTTCACTTCTGCGCTGTTTAAAAATATAATTCGCAAGATTTGTATATTGCAGATATGCTTCATCGAGGTTATCAATGGTTTCAGCACTATGCATTGATGATATATCTATAACCCCCGCAAGGTCCTTGGTAAGCTTCCAGCGGTTTACATATGAAATAAAGAATAATGAGAAGGCCATATTTATTTCACGCTTAAGGTCGCAATCATTTTCGGCAATGGCTTTACATTGTTCAAAAATGTTATTGTAAGTGGACATAAACTCCGTATGATTATTGAGATCAAGTAGTGCTTCTAGCTCATGCAGTTTTCTGAGTTTTAATTTTAGCAACTGTCCCCGTGCGTTCAAATGGTAAACTTGCTCATATTCGCCACTGTCCTCAACTGCGATTTGCTCGTCGTCCTGGCGTATAACTCGGTTGAGCAAGGATTGCAGCATGGCGTGCCTGTGAGCAAGATGTTTCCATGGGATGGGCTTTTTGCAAATCACAAAAACAGCGCGTACATCCAGGGTTTCTCTACCCACAGCCTGGACTGTTTCGAGTTGTGCCATGGTTTGTGCAACCTTAATATCTTTTGCTTGTAAAAGGCATAGCAATTGTCCACCCCTGTAAACATGGGCATAAACGAACCGCCCCTCACCGCCAAGATATTTTTCCAAGGCAAGGCAAAACGCCGCATCTGCTAGCATCTTTTTCTTTTTGTCCTTATGATTATCGCCTCGATATGTTAAACGCCCTGTTAGTACCATAACGGGGTTATCTGCATCAAAACACAAAGACAGGTCCACAAACGCCTGGTTAATTGCCTCAGTATCATATTCCGCTCCGGCAATCAACTGATACAAAAATTCCCTTTGTTGCCATGGAAGGGTTAGTGGTAATAATTCCGTGGCGTTTTCTACCAACTCGCTAGAGCGTATGTCCTTTTCGATTTCACGCATCACCTCGGCAATTTTTGTCTTTATGGTGTCATAGCTTTCGATTTTTAGCAGGTAACTGACATTTTTATGTTGGATAGCCTGGTATACATATTCAAACTCAAGGTGCCCGGTTAGTAATATCACCCTACATAATGGCCATTTTTCGACGACTGCCTCCATAAGGTCAAGTCCTGATTTCCCTGGCATTTTGATATCTGTAAGTACAATGTCAAAGCGGTTTTTTTGAATATACGTAAGGGCTTCACAAGAGGAATAGACCTTGACGATATCAAGCTCCACGTCTTCCCATTCCTGTAGCTTATGATACATGCCCTCTACAACAGTAGGCTCATCGTCAACTATCAGTAGTTTGTACATGTGCTGTCCCTCCAACTTTATTCTTGTATTTTCTTGGGTAATGTGATAATCAGCTCTACCCGTAGGCCGCCGCCTTCCCTTGAGATAAGACGCAGCCCGTTATCTTCCCCATACATAAGGACAATCCGCTTATGTATGTTGACAAGTCCTGTTATTTCTTCTGTTCCGCTGCTGTTTGCCAGTTGTATATTGAGATCGCTTATTTTATTGCTATCAATCCCTTGTCCGTTATCCTCAACAACAATTTTTAGTCTATCCTCATGCACCGCAAAACTAAGATGCAGCTCACCATCCCATGTGGTCTCTGAGAAGCCATGTTCAAATGCATTTTCTAGTAAGGGTTGTAATATCAAGCGCGGCACAAGGAGCCACTCGTACTTAGATGGGATTTTTCCATAATGCACACATATGCGGTTGGAGAATCGCATCTCCTGTATTTCCCCGTAAGCACGAGCATGTTCGATTTCTTCCCTTAGCGGTACTTCATCGTTTGCATCCCGTGTGATATACCTAAAGTACCTGCCAAGACGTTCAGAAAGGTCTACAACGCTTTCGCTCCCCTCCGCTTGGGCTATGTTATACAGTAGAAAGAAGCTGTTATATAGAAAATGGGGATTTATCTGAGATTGGAGATGTTTTAGCTCGGCTCGCTGAATCATAATTTTCTGTGTATATACTTGTTCTACCATGCTGTTTAGGCTACCAAGCATTTGATCAAATCGGGTGTAAAGATAGCCGAACTCGTCGGATCTGTTGATGCTGATGGTTGTAGTCAAATCCCCTTCCTCAACTTGTTTGAAAGCCTGAATCAGCCTATATACCGGTTTGTAAATCAACCAATGTGATGAAACCCAAAGCACAAAGATGATTAGCGCGGACCCCACCAAAAAAAGCCAGAGCCAAAACCTGTAATTACTAATTGCTGTGTATACCATGTCGGCAGGGGAATATTTTATGACCGACATATTCAACCATGGCGAATGGACATAGGATGTCAGAAATTGTGTGCCTTCGATTTCAATCATTTGAGTCTGGCTATGTATACCGCTTCCGCCTTGGAAATGGTTGCTTATCCCTTGGATATCTTCGGCACACTCGTAAAAGGCGGCGACCACTAAATCATTATCGTACATCATGAAGACACCGCCACCATTGTAATCCGTAAACTGCCGTAAAGCCGCTCCTATTGCCCCATGGGAAAGGGTAACGGTAATCATGTATCTGATAACACTTTCATTCCTGAGTGCCTGTCCGGTTATGGGAAAGACAATTGCCATCGTAAGGTCATCTTCAGCAAAGAAAAGTATTCTGCCAAGGTCGTAAATTTCAAGACAAGTTCTAAAATGCTCAGTGTCAAATGGCCCAATGCCACCATTAGCGGATATTGTCCTGTCAATGGCTGTAATATGTATCCTTACGTCAGAGATATAAGGGCTTGCGTTATTTATGGTTAATAGAACTTGAGAAAAACGGCGCATGGCACGGATTTGTTCATAGTTATTCATAGGTCCCGGCAAAAACGCTAGGTTCCTAAGGTCCTCGTTGTTCATACAATTGTAAAGTTGCAGCCGTATACGACGCATATCCTCTTCAAAGCCCGTTAAATAAAAAAAGGTTTGGTTGTGCATGGTTTCAAAAATTCGCTCTTGGGCATTATTGACGCCCCAACGATATATATATGTTCCCACGGCGAAAAGCGGTATCATGATAATTGTAATCACAATGAAGAACCGGCCGAACAGAGAGTTAATAAACCGAGTACCCTTACGGGTCATATTGTATCCTCTCCTCACTATTCTAAAAAAATATGGCGTTTGCAAAACGCAACAACCCGCAAAAATGCGGGATTTTTTTTGTAATAAAAACAAAGAACTCCTCACAGGTGTTTGGTATAATTGGATTGCTAAAAACAATCAACCATATCCACCA
>Ga0123355_10000290_pt1 | contig 64364 bp, 60 predicted proteins | sample TergutEmb28metaG_3_FD_89872 | JGI IMG/M metagenome (GOLD analysis project Ga0123355, IMG submission 89872) | Embiratermes neotenicus P1 segment gut microbial communities from Petit-Saut dam, French Guiana - Emb289 P1 | ecosystem: Host-associated > Arthropoda: Insects > Digestive system > Gut ...
AGAGTACCTTTATGGTAGAGATGCAAGAGGTAGGAAACATCCTAAAGTATGCTACCAAAGATAGCTTGATTATATTGGATGAAGTAGGTAGGGGGACAAGCACCTACGATGGAGTTAGCCTTGCCTGGGCAATTTCTGAATTTATCTATACTAATATCTGTGCCAAAACCCTATTTGCGACACACTATCATGAGCTTACAGAGCTTCAAGAAGAGCATGAAGGTATTACCAATTACAATGTTGGGGTAGTCGAAAAAGGTGACGAAATAACCTTCTTACATAAAGTTTATGAGGGCAGCACGGATAAAAGCTATGGTATTCAAGTGGCACGTCTGGCAGGTTTGCCGGCGGATGTATTAAAAAAAGCAAGGCAGATTTTACACAGCTTGGAAAAAGACCATGTATATTTGTCAGTAAGTCCTTTAAAAAAAGATGGCAGTGAAAAAGGTCAAGCAGTAAATGATTCGGTAGTGACAAATGATACATTGAGCATAGAAAATGAAAATCTAAGTTTTGTTATAGAAAAACTTGAAAAATTGAATTTATGGAATCTTACCCCTATGGAAGCTCTCAATATACTGGGAGAGCTTCAAAATAGAATACGCTCAGAAAAGGGGGATAAATAAATCCAATGTTTCCTTATCAGATAAAAATTCTTGATGCAGCTACTACAAATAAAATTGCAGCCGGAGAGGTAATTGAAAGACCTGCATCTGTTGTTAAAGAGTTAATAGAAAACTCTATAGATGCAGGAGCAAAAAATATTAGTATTGAAATTTTTCAAGGTGGAATAGATGAGATTATCATTACCGATGATGGACATGGAATTCCCGGAGAACAGATTAAGATAGCTTTTAAAAGACATGCTACCAGTAAAATAACCACAGCTGAGGACTTATTTTGTGTGCCAACCTATGGCTTTAGGGGAGAGGCTCTCTCAAGTGTTGCTTCTGTGTCTAAAGTTACAATTATAACCAAGAATGCCGGAGAAGACATAGGGACTAAATACGTTATTGAAGGTGGACAGGACGTACTTCTTGAAGAGGCTGCACGAAGTAAAGGAACTTATATATCTATAAAGGACTTATTTTTTAATGTTGCTCCACGGAAAAAACAATTAAAATCTATTAGCAGAGAGGCAGGGTATATAGCTCATGTTGTATCTGCCATGGCTTTAGGAAACCCTGATATTAGCTTTAAATACTCTCATAATAATAAGCTTGTATTCCAATCGGCAGGAAAGGGAGTATTAGAAAATAATATTGTTAATGTATTAGGCATTGATTTGTTTAAAAATTTGATGCCTGTTAGTCATGGCAGCTTTGAAAAGGGTGAAAACCTGGGCATAATGGGGTATATCTCTAAGCCTCAGTATACGAGAGCAAGTAATCATAATCAGTACCTCTATGTTAACAATAGATGGGTTTATTCAACTATAATTAACCGAGCTGTGAATAGGGCATACACTACTCTAATACCATCTGAGAGATGTCCCTTATACATATTGAGCTTAACTATTCCTTATAACGTTGTTGATGTTAATGTGCATCCAACAAAAAAGCAAATAAAATTTGATAATGAAGAGATTGTTGAGGATTTTGTGCTAAAAGCTCTGCAATCTACATTGAGAAGTTCAGATTCTATATTTGTTCACAAACCTAAAGTCCAAAGAAATATTTTTAAAGAAACCGGGAAACAAGTTGAATTTAATTGGGAAGCAATGCAGCAAAAAACTGATGACAAAATTAATGAAAACAACCTTGGAATTTATAAAATAGAAAATCTTGCAGCTAAAAAGAAAAGTGGTGTCTTTAGCAAAGGAGATTTATTTGAATTTGCTAAGATAAGAGAAGCCAAAGCTGCATATAATGATAATATAAATAAAGATGCTGATGAAGTTGTGGAAGCTAATGATACTAAAAAAGAGATCTTTGTTAATGAAGAATACCTACCTTTTGTAAAAAAAGATTTACCTAAGGGTAATCCATTCCCTGTTTTAAAGCCTTTGGAACAGATTGATGGCAGCTATATTATTGCTATTGATGGTGTACAAAAGGGTTTCTATATTGTTGATCAACATGCTGCTCATGAAAGAATTTATTACGATAGCTTGATGCAGTCAAAAAATAACGGCAGTATTAAAAGTCAGCTATTATTAAACCCTGAGGTTATTGACTTAACCCAATCTGAAAAGGACTTCTTAAGTGAGAATGTGCTGTTGTTGCAAGAGGCAGGTTTTACATTGGAGTACTTTGGAGATAGTACCTTTTTGCTGAGAGGTGTGCCTGTAGGTTTAGAAGCAGGAATGGGTGTAAATCTTATTAAAGATATGCTGGATAATTATTTAAAACAAAGTGATAAGCCTAATGAAGAAAAAATTATTAAAATGATAGCTTGTAAGGCATCTGTTACTGCTAAAAAAATTCTTTCAATGGACGAAATGAAAGCTCTTTTAGAAGAACTTTCAAAGACGGATACCCCATATACTTGTCCACATGGAAGGCCAACTACACTTCACATAACTACCGAAGAGCTAATTAAGCGTTTTCATAGATAGGGGATTGGTGTTTTTAATGGGTAAGCTAATAGTTATTATAGGACCAACAGCAGTAGGAAAGTCAAAAATCGGTATAGAATTGGCATCACAAATTAATGGCGAGATAATATCCGGAGATTCTATGCAAATATATCAAGGTATGGATATTGGTACTGCTAAAGTTCAAGAGCATGAAATGTACGGAGCTAATAAAATTAAAGTAAAGCATCACATGATTGACATAATATCTCCTCAAAAAGACTACTCAGTTGCTGATTTTCAACAAGATGCACGAAAATGTATTGATGAAATTAATAAATCAGAAAGAATACCTATACTTTTGGGTGGAACCGGCCTTTATGTCAGGTCTGTGATAGATAAATATGATTTTCAAGTAGACGTTGATCATTCCACACGCCTGGATTTGTTACAAACGGCTCAAGAAGATGGTACTTCGGAATTATATGAGGAATTAAAAGAAGTAGATGCAGACAGTGCAGGAAGAATACATCCCAATGATACAAAAAGAATAGTGAGGGCTTTAGAATATTTTAAGACTACAGGAAAGCCAATCTCCGGTGCTATGGTGGCCGATTATGGATGTAGTATATATAGTCCATTAGTTATGATTGGCTTAAATATTCCAAGACCTGTTCTTTATGAAAGAATAAATCAGCGAGTAGATAATATGATTCAAGAGGGTCTTATAGAGGAAGTAGAAAACCTCTTAAAAGCAGGTGTAAAGCCTACAAATACAAGTATGCAAGCCATCGGTTACAAACAGGTTATAGACTACCTTCATAAAAAATCTTCTCTTGAAGAAACCATAAGGATTATTAAAAGAGATAGTAGAAGATTTGCCAAAAGGCAGCTTACTTGGTTTAGGAAGGATACCAGAATCAATTGGTTTGAAGTTAACTTAGACAACCCTTTAAGTATTATTGATGAAATAAAGGAAAAGATTGGCAGGAATATTAATATATAATGTTGAATAAATCTAAAAAAGAAAAGATTCGGAGGTAGTTGGGATGTCAAAAACTCAGATTAATATGCAAGATGGATTTTTAAACCAAGTGAGAAAGGATAATATACCATTAACAATATTCTTGATGAACGGATTTCAGCTAAAAGGATTAGTTAAAGGTTTTGATAATTTTACAGTATTGTTAGATGTAGAAGGTAAGCAGCAAATGGTCTATAAGCATGCAATATCAACCCTTGTACCTGGCAGGGTTGTGAATCTATCTTCAGAAGCAAAATAAAAGTCTGTTACTTAATTTTATTAAATGAAATTTAACAATGAAACTTAACTCGGTGGTGAATTTTATCCTGCTACTGAGTGCTGGAACACTCTCATACAAGAGAGTGTTCTTTTGCTATTTCAAGAAAAAACCTCCAGCATACTCGCTATGAATGGTCGGTTACGCTTACTAAAAGCTTTTTCTGAATTTTGATTTCTGGTTTTTGATGACCGATAGTAACATTTTCTGCAGTTAAACATATAATACTAAGTATTATTTTGCCTATCTGTAGGAGGGAAAACTAATGAAGGTTAAATTAGGTTTTAACAGACAAGGAAATAAATATCAACATAATGCATATTACAGAAATAATGTTTCAGCTAATAATCCTGTTTCCCACGATAATGAAGATATAAGTACATTTGCTATTGAGAATTATACTGCTTTAAAAGAGCTGGATGGATTAATTGGCTTAAATAAAGTGAAATTATTGATTAAAGAGTTAATGGCGTATGTGTTGGTACAAAGGGCAAGAATTGAAGAACATCTTGCTAATGACCCAATGGTGCTGCATATGGTTTTTAAAGGTAATCCTGGTACAGGAAAAACTACCGTTGCTCGTGTATTAGGTAACTTCTTTAGAGAAATTGGTATTCTTAGCAGTGGTCATTTAATTGAAGTTGAAAGAGCCGATCTGGTAGGAGAATATATTGGTCACACGGCAACAAGAGCTAAAGAAAGTATACAAAAAGCAATTGGAGGTATTCTTTTTGTAGATGAAGCTTACTCCTTGGCAAGGGGGGGAGAGAAGGATTTTGGAAGAGAGGCTATCGATTGTTTGGTTAAAGGGATGGAGGATAATAGGGATGATTTAATACTTATATTAGCAGGATACAAGGATGAGATGGAGAAGTTAATACGTACTAATCCTGGTTTACAATCAAGGTTTCCTATTCATATTGACTTTCCAGACTATAAACTGGAAGAGTTAGTTGAAATAGCTGAAAAGATGCTTGTAGAAAGGGAGTACTATTTTTCTGCTATTGCAAGAATGAAATTGGAAGTTATCCTAAAAGAATATATAGTACTAGGTTATCTTGAGACAGGAAATGCACGAATGGTAAGAAATATGATTGAAAAATCAATTAGAAAGCAAGCATATAGGTTAGTGTCAAAAAACACTTTATCACGAGATAACCTATTAATGATAGATGCCGATGATATTTCTAAAGATCTAGATTATATTTCCGGCTTGAAAAAATAATAATAGGGTATGTATGGAGGAATCAAGTCTTAATGTTTCTAAATGAAAAGCTACAGGGAACTAAAACAGAAGTTGAAAGAAATATAAGTGATGTTACAGTGAAGTTTAAAGATATAATTGCGTATAATCAAGGCAAAGTATTGGATGCTTTTTTAAGTAATAATATAAGCGATTTTCATTTCAGTCCATCTACTGGCTATGGTTATGGTGACATTGGCAGGGATGCTCTGGAAATGGTATTTGCTCATATATTCAAGACGGAAGATGCCCTTGTTAGACCAAATATAATATCTGGAACCCATGCAATATATCTGTCATTAAGGAGTGTACTTGAAAAGGGAGATTGCTTGTTAACCATTGGCAAACCCTATGATACTTTACAGAAAGTGATAGGTTTTACTGGTAATGATCCTTTATCTTTAATAAATCAAGGTATTGAATGTTACCAGACACCCTTTGATGCTTACCATGACTTTAATCTTCTTGATGAATACATAAAGAAATACTCTCCTAAGGCTATTTTCATTCAAAGGTCAAGGGGATATGCTTTAAGAGATGCTTTGACGGTAGAAAAAATAAAAGTACTTATAGATTATATAAAAGATATATCAAAGGATATATATGTTGTTGTAGATAACTGCTATGGAGAATTTGTTGAGAAAATGGAACCTAGTGAAGTTGGTGCTGATATTGCAGCAGGTTCTTTGATCAAGAACCCAGGGGGAGGCTTGGCACCCTCAGGAGGATATTTAGTTGGTAAAAAGAGATTAATAGATAGGGCTGTTTCTTACTTGACTGCTCCGGGGCTTGGAAAAGAAATGGGATCTAGCCCAATGGACAAGCGTCTTTTGTTTCAAGGGGTTTTTATGGCACCAATGATTGTTGGACAGGCATTGGAAACAGCAGTATTTACGGCGAAATTATTTTCAGATTTAGGCTATAAAGTTTTTCCAAATTATCAAGAAAACAGAGGTGATATAATACAGGCTGTAGAATTAAATAATAAGGAAAAACTTTTAAAATTTTGCAGAGCTATACAAAAATACTCACCTATAGATTCAATGGTTACACCAGAGCCAGGGGATTTACCGGGTTATGAAAGCAAGGTAATCATGGCAGCAGGCACTTTCGTACAAGGAGCATCAATAGAACTATCTGCAGATGCACCCTTAAGAGAGCCTTATGCTGTATTTCTGCAAGGAAGTTTGGTTGCTGAGCATGGTAAAATTGTAATGTTGAAGGCTGCTGAAGAAATAAATAAATAAAATCCACATACGTATATGTGGATTTACTATAATGACTTGGGGGTGTATGAATTGGATACAACAATAATAATTATATTAGCATATCTATTGATATTAGCTGGTATAGCAGGTATTATTATACCGGGTTTGCCGGGGTTGGTATTGATATTAGCGGGTATCCTTGTCTATGGCTGGCATGTCGGTTTTGATGTACTTGGCACAGGTTTTTTGACAACAATGATTTTACTAACTGTTGTTGGAACAGTTGTTGATATATTAGGAAGTATGGTTGGTGCGAAAAAATATGGAGCAAGTACGTTAAGCTTATTAGCTATATTAATAGGCGTGATATTTGGTATTTTTACAATGGGTCCTATAGGAATTATAGTTGGACCTGTTATAGCAGTAGCTCTTACTGAAATATTGTTCAATAAGAAAAGTCCTGGTGAAGCATTTAAAGTAACCTTTGGTATTATCTTGGGCTTGCTGGGTGGTATTGTTCTCAGACTTGTTATAGGTATTGGAATGACAATAGCCTTTACTATAAACCTGATCTTAATACACTTTTCTATATAAACCAACAAGCTTTCCAATAATATCTACATCTGATGTTATTATCGGATCCATAGAACTATTCTCAGGCTGGAGTCTAATCCAGTCTTTTTCTTTGAAAAACCTCTTTAATGTAGCACTTTCTTCAAGAAGAGCGGCAACAATATCACCATTTTGACAGTGGTTTTGTTTTTTAATAATGGCATAGTCCCCATCATTGATGCCTGCCTCAATCATACTATCTCCTGATATAGTAAGTATAAAGAAATCACCACTTCCCAGAAAATCAACAGGTATAGGGAAAGTGTCCTGGATATTTTCTACAGCTAAGATAGGCTCTCCTGCAGTAATCTTACCAACAATAGGTATATTAGCTATTTCTTTTTTAGGAAAATCATTGCTATAGCTGTCAAGTATTTCAATGGCTCTGGGCTTAGTAGGGTCTCTGCGGATGTAACCCTTTGCTTCAAGCTGCTCCAAATGGGCGTGGACAGTAGAACTGCTGCTTAGACCAACAGCTGTGCCAATTTCTCGAACTGATGGAGGGTAACCCTTACTGAAAAGTTCTGATTTGATGAAATTTAAAATATCTATCTGGCGTAAACTCAAATCATTAAACATAATCTACCACCTTTTAAATAGTTTTATTGGTAATTATATCATAATTTTTCCTTTATGCAAAACATTTGTTCGAAAAATTTTCAAATAAGTATTGCAAACAGAACATAGGTTCTGTTATAATGAACACACAGAACAAACGTTTGATTTAGGAGGAGATTATATTGAAGATAAGAAAAGGTAGATTAGGATTTGTTTTATTTGTTACAATTATGATAATAGGGCTTTTTATTTCATCATTAACAGCCAGTGCTTCAAGTTCAGATGATTATATAATTGTAATTGTTAATGATGGAGATACATTATGGAATATAGCACAAACATATAGTACAGACACAAATATACGCAGAGCAATTTTTGAAATCGAACAAATAAATGATATAAGAAAGTCTATAATACATCCAGGCCAAGAATTGAAAATACCAAGGCGTTAAAATGGCCGTATAAAGCTCTCAAATATTTTTTAGATACCGTAGGTATACCAAAATACAGACAAATATAAAAAAGAACCATTGAAACCAAATTAACAATTCAATGGTTCTTTTGCTTTATAAACTATTATAAGCATTACTTCCGATAATAGATATTATGTAAACTTAAATTCAAAATTTATTATACTCCTCACAAAAGCCATCTCTGTGAGGAGTATTTTTATATTAGTGACCAAATTGTACTTTAATACTTTCTGCATAATCATAACTTATTAAATCTTTCTCTTTAGTTTTTAGCCAGCCATTTTCTTCATGAGAAAAATTAGAAATTTCATTGCAGCTTTTAGTTTTGAACTTTTCAATTACATCATTAATGACAATAATTTCTTCTTCTTTGAATAAAGATAAATCATAGTTTTTCTTGCTGATAATATTTGTAATTGTATTATAATCCTGTTCTTTTTCAACTATATAGAATTTCTCATCAAATAAGTTCAGAATATCATTATACTTAAAGTCCTCAATAACTGGTCCATGTGTATATTTCATATACTGTACTCCGGTAATTGAACGAACATGTCTTCTGAAATTTTCAAAATCAATGTACCATAGATATTTGTTTAAGCTGGTCTTATATAGATCAACCTTATCAGCAAGGTAACCAATTAAATTAATCAGCCTTTCAATGCTAAATTTGCGGAAACCATTAAATTCACTTTCTTTATGAAGCAAGCTTCTTGTACATAGATCTTTCATCATGTCCTTTATTGAATGTTCAAACTGCTCTTGGGTTTTACTGTAAGTTTTTTTATTAATTCTGCTTTTTTTGAAGGCTTCTTCAATTTTATCTTTAAAAAGCATTTCATTGGATATGATTATTTTAAGCATATCATTGTGGCTTGAGCTTGGAATTGCCCCGTTTTCGTATCGATTAATCGTCATTTTACCCCAATCCAAGATTGCTACAAGCTCTCTTTGGGATATATTGTATTTTTCTCTGAATTTAACAATCTTATCAGGGGGTATAATTTCAGCCATTTCTCTGTATTTAGTGTATAGTCTATTTAAGTTATCCCAATCAATTTCATGTACAAAAATTTCTTGGTTACAATTAGAACATACAGCAATTTGTTCTTCAATATTGACTTCAAAGCCTTTATATTCCTTTATGAGTTCCGTTTTTGTCGTATATTTGTGATCTTCTTGACAGTGTGAGCAATGAGCCTTTGGCATAAATATCACCCTTCCCCTCTTCTCTCTTAAAAAAATACTTGCTTTGAAATTCAAAAAGCTCTTATTCATCTCCGTGAAATGATATAAACACAACCTCATTAGGTGGATTGTATCTAATTTTTATATATATAATGCTTCCTAATGTATTGTGTTTTGATTTGAATACCAAAACATATCCTTTGTATCCATCATGGTCATCTTCAGGTCCTTTTATACAATCATTAGGTGATAGCCCTAAAACTATCTCTTTTATATCTTCTTGGACTAAGAAATTTTCTCTCAAAAAAGTAATATTTTTTCTTCTTTCTGCAAAAGTATAATTATCTATAATAACATTCTTTTTTATGCTTGAAAGGTATGAATTTATAAATTTCTCTTTAATATCCTTGATAGTATCTCCTTCTCTCCTATCAGGCAAGTCTACTAATATTATAGCATACACTTTATATTAATGCCATCATTTAATGGCATTAATATAAATGTTCATATATACACAAAAATACCGCCCATATTTATTTCAGGCGGTATCTTTGTTTAATTCTCTATAACTTTGATTTACTTGTTTTTATTATTAAAACATTTTTTTAGATATGACAAGAAAGTAAGTGAAATTATTATAGTGGCTATTCCTGCTAATGCAAGTACGATCAATCCATAAGTACCATATTCTATAAATAGCTGAGTTATAGAGTTATCCATTTTTTGCACTCCCCTTTGATATGCTTTTAATATTAATAGTTTAGTTTGTGCATAGCATAAAGAATAAATTCTTCAAACCCAACCAACAAGAAGTATTAGCTTAATGAACTAATATTTCTCGTTGGTTTAAGTAAAATGGTGTAACTTATTTAAGCGATAATCTTCTTCTATATCCATATATGACTGCAGCACCCATGCAAATGATACCGGCAACCAGTAGAGCAATAAAGAGTGCCATCTGACGATTGTCACCCGTCTGCGGAGATGTTACACCTGGTTCCTCCGGTATTACCGGGTCTGTCGGCGTAGTCGGCGGCTCCGATGGATCCGTAGGTGGCTGTCCTGTCGGTGGCTCTGTTTCCGTAGGCGGCACTGTCGGCGGATGATCCCCAGGTGGCCTGTGTGGATGCTCCGTAGGTGGTCGCTCTGTTGGCGGCTCTACCGGTGGTAAAGGCGGCCTTGGTGGTCTCGGTCTTGTAGGCGGCTGTGGCGTATATGTATTTGTAATGGTGATTTCAATATTATAAACAGTATATGGATCGGTCATATCAATAACATATGGTAACTGTGGGTTTACTGTCATATTAAAGCCCGGCACAGAACTACCTGTTTCGGTTATAGTATATGTTCCAAGTGGCAGGTCATCTATGCGAACACCATACACTGCTTCTGTAAGACTAAGGGTTCTACTAAACCCACTCGAACCTGTGACTACAAGTGCAAAGTCCTGCGGCAGCTGGTCCGCGGTAAGGCCTTCAAATACTTTATTTACTGTGAGTGAACGTGTCGGTGTGTAGGTATTTTCAATTAAGATTACTACCTCTCCGGCAGCATTTGGCATTACAAAACGTCTAAGAGGCATCTGCGGATTTGTAGCCAAAGTAAACCCTGTTATATCATAATTTCTCTCAGTAATAAAGTATATTCCAGGAGTTATATTGCTTAAAACAATACCAAATGGATCTAATGCATCTGCAAGTCCAAAGACATGCTCAATACCAAGTGGGTCTGTAATAACAATTTCAAAGCCTTGTAAATACTGCTGTATTTGGGCATCTGTCAATCCATTAAACATCTTGCGTACCCTTAGTGTAGAGGCAAGGTCACGTTCGGAACTGTTCGTGATTGTTATGAAGTCAGATATTTGGTTGACATATTCACCAAGTATGTTTTCAAGGCTGGTTATATCCGTTGCAGTTATCGCAGGATTTAACGTAAAAAATGTACGTTCATTGGTTATAACATAGCCATATGGAGCCTCATTTTCGACCAATAAGAATAGCAATCTATAAGTCGGGGATGAGTTTAACCATTGGTTGCTTAGTATGGCCATACCATTTGCATCAGTAGTTTCTTGGTCAATTTGAGCGAAATTGAAAACTGCACCACCTGCACCCGGTCCACCACCTGGTATGGACAATGCAACCGGAAGTCCGGCGGGCGGATTATAAACTGGTGCTGTAGACAGGTCTGTCACATAAAGCGTAAAATTAGCACCGCTTAAATTATTACCGACATAATCCTGCTTAAATAATCTGACATCTACAAAGCCAGCATCAATACCAACACCGGCATTACCAACTGTATATCCATCCTGTCCGTCTGAGGCACTTTCCCCAAAAATACTTATTGCATTACTAATCGTGCCTGGAGTGTTTGGAGCTAGTGTAACACGAGTATCATATGTGATCCGAATTGGTGTTTCATTGGGTAGTACGAAATCAATCTCACTGGGGTTAACAATATTTACGCTCCACTCCATACGAGTGTTAAAGGTATAAGGCTGTGAGACCCATAAACCATCCCATACACCGTTAACCTGCGTTTGGGTATAGATTGCTACAGTATCTGTGAAAAATGCTAAATTGGTAAGAACATCCTTTGCTGTGATGAGTGCCGGTTGTGTTGGGTTGCTTGCATCATCGAACATGGCACTACCATCTGCATTTATGACAATATCAACATGAATGAGATCCGAGCCTTCTGCGGACGGTGTCATTGTCTTTGAAATCCTTTGTGGAACATAGCTAACAGTAAAATTGTTTTCAAATACACATGCATTTGGGTTATCTGCATTTACTGATATTTGGACAACATTCTCCATCCCCAGGATTGGATTTCCCAGATATGGAGCTAAAACATATAGCTGATATCTGGCTTCAAAATTATGCTTTTGAGCGAACCAATTCGGATTCGCAGGCATCCCTTGGGATGTACCTCCCTGTGCAGGAGGTGAATTAAACAAGTGCAGCTGGTTCAGATATACAGTGAATGTGTTACTGGTTACAGTTAAATCATTTGCTGGTGCAAAGATATCTCCGGTAGTCATATCCCTAATATAAAATGAATTTGGCATATATCCCAGTACAGGATCGAATGTATCTGTAAATGTTGGATTAGAAGCCAATCTAAACAGAGGATCAGTCCTGTCGGAATAACCACCCTTGATGGTTACAGTATAGTTGAAAAGTGCAGGATCTTCTGTTGGTGCTCCTATTTTGAAAAGTGGCCAGTAATCACTCACATTTGCACTGCCAACAGAGTTACCATAAGATCCAATATTGGGTTCTCCTGAACTATTGATTAAATAGATAGCATTATACAGTCGCAAGCCCATATTACCCTGGAGTCTGGATGTTGCTGTATCGAGCAAATTGGCACTCATAGGCTCATTCAAGTATATTCTGTACGCTATGGTAAGGGTTACCTCTTGGTTAAACTGCCAGACTGACGCAGCCGGATCCGGTATGGTAGTACTTGTCGATCCGAAATATATCCTCCAAGAACTTCCGTTTGTACCCCCAATGATTGGAGGAGTATAAAGCAATGGGTTTACAGAAGTAACCTCAACTCCGACAGCTGTGACTAAAGGAGTACCATCAGGCAAAGGCATCGGTGTATTTGGCACACTAGCTCCACCTGAGAGTAATGTCAAAGTGTCGTATAAATAAAGTCGCTGCCCGGCCAGACCGGCAGGCACATAAACTGTGATCGTATAGTCCACCCAGTATCCATCAGTTGGATTGCCGCAGATGCCTGAGGTAGTTTTTGTTATATTGACAGTATCCGTGGTGATTGGGACTCGGCCGCCTGTGCCGAAGTCTTCGCCATTGGGAAACGCTATATTGACATCATTTTCAAAAATAATAGCAGGCATACCCGGATGTGGCACTAAATTAACCGGAATAGGTGTAACATAATCAATGACAATTTTGTAAATGTAAGGCGGTGCTGCAGGTACAGTAAATTGAAATACATTAAAAGTGGTAAGACTGCCTATTGTAGATGATATGCTTGGAGCCAGCTGATCCAACGTAGTATCTAGTATGGAGATACCGTTATGGTCATAAAAACTCACATATATTGCATCAGCAACCGGTAAAGACAAACGACTGTCAAGGATATCAGTTATAATACCTTCATTTAATGCTGTTGGATAACTATCACCTATTGTGATTACCCATTCAATCTCATTGCCGGTAATAAGGGTTCCATTTTTCACCATAGGAAAAGCTTTTTTCACATGGTCAACAGTTGAATCATTCACCGGGGGAAGCATGGCACCTGTGTCAACTCTATAGCCCCAGACTGCTATAATATTTTCAATATTGAAATCATAAACCATTTGACTGGGAACAAGGCCCGGGTTATTTTCAATCAACTGCTGGATATTTAGGTTATACCTGATAGTGATAAAATCACCAGGTCCTAAGGTCAAAGAAGGTCCAAAATTGTATGTAAGCATGGCCGGATTCGTACTGGGCCAATTTACAGGCAACGGATTCATTGTTCCAGGGGGCATATCTACCCTGTTTACTTGGTAGGTAAACAGAGAAAATGCATTTTGTCCCAGAGTAGTTGGATTATTTATACCTATATTATTTATTGTTGGACTATCAGCCAAGTTGATATTTGTAACCGGACCGCTTAATGCCGTGATTGTGATCATGTAGTATATAATTCCGGAAGCAGGATCGTATCTGGAAGATTTATGCATAGTTAATGATGGCTGCGGCGGCTGCGGTGGATCAATTTCAACTATAATACCATTGCCAAAATCCAGATTGCCGTCCTCTCCACCTGTTAATTGTGCCGAAATATTGAGGGTTAACGTTACATTGGCATAGTAATCAATCAGATTAGCACCACCCGGTGTTGGGTTGCCATTCATATCAACATTGTCGAACCATACCAAAACTAAGCCGTTTGTATCAATTGTGTACCAACCAATAACAGCATTATTGTTTGGGCTGTAAAGAGGCGTTTGCAAGATTGCGGTTGGAACGGTTAGGTCAACAGGAAGTTGAAAAACCAGCATTCCATCTGGAAAAGGTGAAATACTTTCGGTATATGCGAGTTGTAGCTGAGATGTTTCCGCAAATTCTATTACAAATAAATATGTATTGCCTAAAAAAGTAGGGTCTCCAGGGTTTATTGCTAACGGAGTACCTGTACTCGTGTCATACATTGTAACGTTTGTGACAAAGTCGCTCAAATTCCATGATTCTCCTGCAGCCAGTGGCATTAGCTCAATGTATCCAGGGATAATGCTTATTATAATACCATTACCGAAATTCAGGAATTCACCTGCTTCTTCTGTAAGTTCTGCAAAGATTTCAATTGTGAAATTCATGGTTTTAGCATCATCTTGAATGACATCATAATTACTCTCATATACTGTCGATACAACTGTTGATGCATTGGTAGTCTGAGTGACACCATATACTGTCGATGTTACTGTTGATGCGTCGGCATCTGAAGTATTATCCTGAGTATCATCAAACCACACTGCAACTAAGCCAGTATTGTCGATCTCATACCAACCTATATGAGTATCTGTATCAGAATGATAGATCGATGTTGCCTCAACTGGGTTTTCAAGATTTAGTCCTCTTGGAAGCTGGTATAATAATACACCATCTTGATTATATACGAAATCCATCTGTGCTGTTTCTGCAAAGTTAATTGCAAATTTATATGTATTTCCTATATATAGGGTATCCTCTCCTTGGTTTACCAGTGTCGGAGAGCCACTACTCATATCAAATATTGTTACATTTTGGACAAAATTCCTCAAATCCCACGGGGCATCTGTTTCCGAATCAGCTAGAACATAACCGGGAAACAACATTATTGAAATAAGCATAGCGATAATAAGTAGAAATGACATCGGTTTTCTTATCTTCGAAATAAACATAACCCTACCTCCTAAAAATGTTTTTAAGTAATGATTTAATGATTGGCCTATATTTTTTTCATCAAAAAGCAATGTGCATATAGCACCCCACTATATGCACATTATGTAATAATTTTCAAAGGAAGTCAATGGATGAAATTAAAAATTTGCAGAATTTTGATGAAAATTGCTTATGTATGCCAAATATTTATACAAAATGCCTATTCATAATATCGCTGTCTATTGCTGTACTTCTCTTTTTTGATGATGGCATAAAAAAAGAGCTTGATTTTTTTCAAGCCCAGAAGAAATTAATATTAGACAATTGCCTACTTCATTTTGAACAACAATTATCATTAAGAAGATAAATTTTTATTTTCTATCAAAAATTTTAAATTAATGCTTTCGAAATTATGAATTAGTTCATTCCTCGAATCTTCCAATTTTTTATGCATTATGCAATATTCAGTAGTATTATTACACTTACTAAAATTCAGTAAACAAGGGCTCAATGTAATTGGACCTTCCATAGCCTCAATTATATTATAAAAATTTATATCTTCAGCTTTACGGCCCAGTATAAACCCACCATTTCTACCTCTAATGGATTTGACTATACCTGACTTAGTCAAATCACCTATTATTTTAAAGAAAAATCTTTTAGGTATTGATTCACTGGTGTAAATAGCAGAAGCTTCAACAACATGATTATTGTCTTGCTTTGCTAGAAATAATGAAATTTTCATCGCATAGTATGTGGCTTGATTTAAAACCATAGGATCTTCCTTGCTGTATAAGATTTTTTGAAAGTTTTATTAACATATTCTAACACTAATTTGTTTTTCAAAAAACCACCTCAAGAGGGTATCGTTAGTGAAAAAACATACTTTTTTCAATTAAAAAATATACTGCAATAAAGGTATTTTTTGGCAAAAAATTATAGTAATACGAAGCTAAAATCACTAAAATCACTAAAATCACTAAAATCACTAAAATCACTAAGACAATACCATCTTAAGGTGGGTATTGTCTTAATTAAAAAGCACGTTGATTATCATAATAAAAATGTTATAAATCAAAAAAATAGCCTAGAAAAACCAAGTGAAACTAATTATCAATCTGTTTAGTTAATTCCATTGCACGTATTTTCTCCATTGCATCTAACATATTTGTCACTTCAAGTTTATTGTAGATTAATTCAAGATGGGAGCGAAGTGTTGACTGTTTTATGCCTAAATCTTCAGCCATTTCTTTATAGGTTTTGCCCTCACAAAGCAGCTGCATTACTGCTATTTGTTTACTTGTATATTTTGCTGTGTTGGTTGTAATTTCTTTTGTCAACTCTTTTTTATGTCTAGCTTTTGAGTACAACAACTTGATAAAACTTAAGGGTTTACTATCTTCTTTTTCTTGCTGTTTCACACGATTTATCAATTTATGCAGCATGCCAGCTAGGATTGTACCATCATTTACAAACATTTGTACATATCCATAAGGGTATGCTGTCCGAACAGCATTTTCTAAATGTTCCATAGCCTCCTTCTGGAAGCCTTGTTTCTTCCAACAAGCAATTGCCAATAAAATCTGCGTCTCAATAATATCTAATGGTCGATTAAATGCACATGCTAGTTCTAATATTTTCTTTAATAAAATTATAGAAGAATCATATCTTCCTGTGACTATAAAGGCTCTGCATGTGGTAATATTGGTGTACGTTTTATATGAAGCCGGAGTTGTAAAGATGTCTTCATTCAGCCATTCTTCAGCTGTTTTTATGTCACCGGCTGCTATTTTACGACGCATAGAGAATGCAGAAAAATTGTGTAATAAATGATAAGCTCTATTATCTTCAATCATTTTCAAAGTCGTTTTAAGTACTGATTCAGCTTCAACCGAATTTTTTTCACCTAGTGCATCCAATACACAAACTAATATGGATAAGGCACAAAAATTTAGCTCTACCGAAAAATGACTTTTCATCTCAGCTACGGCCAATATAGCATGTTTATTAGCCTCTTCAAGTTTACCTTGTTCATATAATATTCCGGCTTTCAGAGTTTCTTTGACCATAGGTAATTCTTCACCAAAAACCCAGCCGGCATCTAGAACTAATGTATCAATATTTTCAAAAACATCACCAATAGCTATATCCGAAAAATCTCTAATTCCACGGTGAAACTTAGGTGTTTCCATAGGTATAATCCATCGGCGTGTATCTAAAGAGTTGAACGGCAGTTTGGATAATAGCTTAGTCAGTAGCTTGCTTATCAACTCATTTCCTTTCAATATTTCATTTGCAGGTATACGAAAATCTAGCAACCTTGCATAAAAAAGCTCCCGTATATATGTTGGATGTTTAAGTATAATTTCGGTATATCTGTCATAATATTCATCTATGAAAGAAATCATATCATCCTTATTTCCCTCAGCAAAGGTTCTCCAAATCAGTAAAATCAACAAATGAGGATATTTTTGCATAACCTTTTCTATTTCCGGATTTTTCACAATAGGAAAGAAGTTAGTTATAAAAAGGGCTTGTCGGTTGGAATAATCCAATTGTTCAAAACATCTTGCTATACCATCGTGGTTTTTACATTGGATAAAACAATCAAGAGCACTATGGAAATCCTTCTGTTTCAAATGCCAATATCCTTCTTTAGTTAAAAGTGGCCACAAAAAGTTTTTTCCACGTTCTTGTACTAGATCCCCTAAAAATTGCTGAAACAAATGATGATAATTATAAATATCTTTTTGTTGACGTGTAATAAAAGCTCCTTTTTGTGCCAATTCTTCAAGAAGCTTAGCACTATCAGAGCGACCTGTCAGTTCATCGCATAAAGAAGGAATAAGCACTCGCAAATTCGCTGTATGAAGCATAAATTTGCGAATAGAATCATCCCAATTTTCCCAGATATTTGTGTACACGAATTCATTCAGATAATCCACTCTATCAGACGATTTTCCGCCAGATAGTAAAAATGCGTTTATACCAATTGCCCAGCCATTAGTTTTTTGATTAATATCCCTTGCCTGTTCTTCTGTAATATTACTTCCATGCTTTTTAAGCAAAGCTATTATATCCTTAGTGGTGAAAAGGAGTTGATCTGCGTTAATTCGGGCAATTTGACCTTTTAGCCATAAATCCGAAAGGCCTAGAGGCAGTTCGTAACGGCTTATCAAAATAACTTGAAAGTTTTTTGGTAGTCGCTTAATAAGAATAAGAAGAAGTCGCAATACTTCAATATTATGAATCAAGTGCAAATCATCTATAGCAATCACTGTATGTTTCTTGCTAAAAAGAGCAGAAATTGCACGCAGGGTAAATTCATCCGGGGCACTTTGAAAAGAAGGATGGAAAATAATTTCATTAAGAGTTTTATTGTTAGGTTGGCAGGTTTGAAGTGCAACACAAAAACGTTTACAAAAAGCAGCAAAATCATTGTCATATTCATCTATAGAAAAAATAGCCTTTGCACCAATGACTTTGTTGATCCATTGTGATACAGCCACAGTTTTACCATATCCCGCTGGTGCACATACAGCAATAACTTGATAATCTCTTAATTCATCAAAAGCTTGCAGCAAATCGTACCTTTCTAACATAATATTCTTGATTGAAATCATGCAATATCTCCCTTTTCTGTTTAGTAGCTTCTGTGGGTAATTATATTAGATAAAAAAATAGAAATAGAACGCAGTAGCACAACCACATCCTATCCCTATCTTTTTTGCACTGCCATGTTGTAATGTGTAATTTTATCTTACTTAATTTCTGCTAACCGCACTTACTAAAGCCACAATTGCATGTTAGGCAGCCCTCAGCAAATGTAAGCTTTTCCTTGCAATCCGGGCAAATACCTAAAGATATAAGCTCATCTTCTTTTAAGGATTCGTACATAGAAGCTGATTTTTCAGATGTAGTACTTAATTTTGATACAGTATTGTTGATTATGGATTTAATATCCCTGTTATCATTAGGCTTTGATTCTTGGATCAGAATTCTGCCAATAATATCCGGGCATGACTTACCCACCAAACTGCCATTGCTGGCTTTTCTTCTAAGGAATGTAGGGCAGCTTACTGATGTCAGCTGATCTATTATAGCCTCTGGGGAAATATTAGACCTTAGGGCTAGAGATATAAGTCTACTTACACCAGCTGTAAACCCACTACAGCCTCCAGAGGAGCCTGTAGTTATAAACGTTTCAATAAGCCCTTCTTGGTCATAATTTACAGTGATATACATTCTGCCGCAGCCTGTACTAACTTGCTCTGTCACACCAACGGTTCTTTGAGGCCTTGGTCGTGGCTGTAATTTTTCAAGTTTTATAGCAGTTGGTTCAGATTTTCCTTTACTACCTTTGATTAATACTTCCTCTTCCCTACTGCCTGACCTATACACAGTAATACCTTTACAGCCTAGGCTGTAAGATAGCATATAGGCCTCTCTAACGTCTTCTTTGGTCGCTTCATGTGGAAAGTTAACAGTTTTTGATACTGCATTATCACAGTGCTTTTGGAATGCTGCCTGCATTTTAATATGCCATTCAGGCTCAATTTCTAATGCTGTGATAAATACTTTGCGGATATTTTCAGGGAGTTCATCAATATCTTCAACACTACCGGCCTGGGCTGTTTTTTCAATAATAGCTTTACTTTCCTCAGGTGAGTAGTTTTCTTTTACATAACTTTCAAATACAGGGTTAACTTCTACCAGATTGGCTCCATCTAGTACATTTTTCGTATATGCTATTGAAAATGCTGGTTCAACACCGGATGATGTTCCTGCAATCATACTGATAGTTCCGGTTGGTGCTATTGTGGTACTGGTAGCATTCCTCATTAGAGTGCCTTTGTAGATGCTCTTGTCGATATTAGGGAAGCTTCCTCTCTTCTCAGCCAAGGCTATTGAAGCTTCATGGGATTTAGTATTTATAAAATCCATCATTTCTTCAGCCAAATCAACGGCTTCTTGTGAGTTGTATGGAATTTGTAATTTAAATAATAAGTTAGCCCAACCCATAACTCCTAAACCAACTTTACGGTTGCCTTGAACCATTTCCTGGATTTTTTCCAGCGGAAATTTATTTGCCTCTATTACGTTATCTAAAAATCTCATTGACCATACAACCATATCTTCAAGCTTGTCCCAGTTTATTGCACCGTTATCATCTAATATATTTTCTAAGTTTATTGACCCTAAGTTACATGCTTCATATCCAAGTAATGGCTGTTCACCACATGGATTGGTAGCTTCTATCTCACCAAGTTCCGGAGTAGGATTATCAGCATTGAGCCTGTCCAAGAAAATGATTCCCGGTTCTCCATTGGACCACGCTTTTTCAACAATCAAATCAAATACATCTTTAGCTCTGTATTTATCGTATACTACTCCATTAAACTTAAGTTCGTAGTATTCGTCATTTGCTAGGGCATCCATGAATTCTTTAGTTATTCCTACAGAAATATTAAAGTTAGTAAGTTCATTGTTATTTTGTTTACATGTTATAAATTCAAGAATATCAGGGTGATCAATGCTGAGTATACCCATGTTGGCACCTCTGCGAGTTCCACCTTGTTTAATGGCTTCTGTAGCAGCATTAAATACTTTCATAAAGGAAACAGGACCTGAGGCTACGCCGCCTGTTGTTTTGACAGGGTTATTTTTAGGTCTGATTCTTGAGAAAGCAAAGCCTGTTCCTCCACCACTTTTATGGATTAAGGCTGCATCTTTCACAGCTGTGAAAATCCCTTCCATACTATCCTCTACAGGTAATACAAAACATGCAGATAACTGACCAAGGTCCCTTCCTGCATTCATCAGGGTTGGGCTGTTTGGCATGAAGTCAAATGCTGTCATTAGAGAGTAAAATTTATCTTCGACTTTTTTCAATTCAGGTTTTGAAACTTTTGGATCAAAAGCAGTTTCAGCTTCTGCTACAAATTTAGCTACCCTCTGAAACATATCTTCCGGTTTTTCGATAGGTATGCCATCTTCTTTTACCAGATACCTCTTCTCTAAAATCTTACGTGCATTATCAGTTAAATTCATGGATTGTTTTCCTCCTACTTTTGATCATTTATTTCATTTAGAAAACTAGCTATTAGCCAGCTAGTTTTATTTATTAATATTTATTTTGTAGATATAATTCTACATTTTTCTTAACAATCCTACTTGATTTAAATTAAAATCCATGATTTAAGAATTATTCTAAGGCATATTTAATGAATCTATCAATTAATTCATCGAAAGAGATGCCTACACTAAGTGCAGTCTCAGGAAATAAGCTTGTTTCAGTCATACCCGGTATAGTGTTTACTTCCAGGACATAGGGATTTATATCGTTTTTGACTAAAAAATCAACCCTGGCAAATCCTCTGCAACCTAAAGATCTATAACTTTTTTCTGCTAAAATATTTATTGTTTTGATCACACTTTCATTAAGACGTGCCGGTATAATGTGATCACTCATGCCTTTTGAATATTTAGCTGTGTAGTCATAAACACCTGTTCCTGTGTTGGATACGATTTCGATAGTGGGTAGAATTTGCAGTTCATCATTACCCATGATGGCTACAGTAACCTCTCGCCCAAGGATAAATTCTTCAATAAGTATCTCTTTTTCAAATTTAAATGCTTCTAATATCATTGGATTAAGGTCATTTTTTTGTTTAGCAAAATATATACCAATAGTTGAACCTTGATTGGGAGCTTTGATGACTAGTGGTAGGTTAAATTTTTTTAATAACAAATTTTCTATTTCTACAGGGTTTTCAAGATAATCCTTTTCTTTGATAGTAAAAAATTTAGGTGTTGGAATTTCAGCTTCTTTTAAGATTCTTTTTGTATAAATCTTATTTGAGGCAAGGGCACTGGCAAGTACACCACAACCTGTGTAGGGATAGCCGAGTATTTCTAATAGCCCTTGAACCTTGCCATCTTCCCCAAAAGGGCCATGTAAAGCAATAAACACAAGATCCGGGTGGAATTGTTTAAGATCATCAATAAAGTCTTCTTTAGTATCAATGGATTTAACATTATGTCCAAGATTAATTAAAGCATTAACAACAGCGTTACCTGTTTTTAAAGATATTTCTCTTTCGGCAGACTTGCCACCTAAGAGAACAGCTATTTTTTTCAATTATATAAACCTCCCTGACTTCACAGCTTTTTGCTCAATATATGTATGAGGTAATTAATACGTGTACCGATATTATTATACCAATTTTTATTGATTAATTCTATTTTGAAATATATTTTTCCTTCAAACATAATTAAACGGTGCCTCCCCAACATATATCATACATAATTTGTAGGGGCGGTTATTAACCGCCCGCACATAATTAACCGCATTAACCGCAACATAATTATAACTCGAATATATAATCAGTTAACAGTTAGTTAATATTTAATTGAACGGGCGATTACTAATCGCCCCTACGTGTATTATGTGTATAATGTGACCGTATAGTTTTCATGAAAAAAGAATCTTGGAATCGTTATCCAAGATTCTTTTTTACGGAATTCATAAATCATCCGATTGCTTTTCTATTCTTCCCCTGTATTTCGGGCTGCTATAATTTTTCCGGCTAAATGTTCCGGTACCGGTTCATAATTGTTAAACTCCATAGTAAAGGTTCCTCTACCTTGGGTAATGGATTTTAAATCAATAGCATAACGGTTCATTTCTGATAATGGTGCAAGAGCCTTTATAAGCTGATTTTTGCCCTTTGCTTCCATACCGAGTATCTTACCCCTCTTACTGTTCATATCGCCCATAATATCACCCATAAACTGCTCAGGAACAGTAACCTCGACTTTCATAAATGGCTCTAAAAGTATAGGATTTGCCTTTTCCATAGCTTTTCTAAAGGCCAAGCTTCCTGCGATTTTAAATGCCATTTCATTGGAATCCACCGGATGGTAGGAACCATCTGTAAGGGTTACTTTAATATTGGCAACGGGATATTTAGCTAAAACGCCTTGCTCCATGGCTTCTTTAATACCCTTTTCCACTGCAGGGATATAATTTTTTGGTACTGATCCACCGAAAATTGTTTCTGCAAATAAAAATTCTTCGTCAAAGCAAGGAGCCATATCGATGAATACATGTCCAAACTGACCTGCACCACCAGATTGTTTTTTGTGTTTACCTTCAACTTTATTCACAGCAGAACGAATGGTTTCTCTATATGGCACAGAAGGTGTAGCTTTTTCAACGCCAACGCCATATTTTGTTTTAAGTCTTTCAAGAACCAGATCCAAATGCTGATCTCCCATGCCACTCAATATAGTCTCTTTGGTTTCAGTATCTTTTTTTATTTTTAAAGTCTTATCTTCTTCTAATAACTTGGAAATTGCATTACCTAACTTATCTTCATCCCCCTTACTTTTGGGGCTGATAGCATATGATAAAGTAGGACTTGGAAATTCAATGCCTGCCAAAGGTTCATTTACTCCCTTTGTTGATAGGGTATCACCAGTTTCAGTTTTAACAAGTTTGGTTAAAGCTCCAATATCACCGGGAACCATTTTATCAACCTGTTCCTGCTGCTTGCCCCTCATAACAAAGATATTATTTACTTTTTCTTCGGCTTCCTTGTTTATGTTGTAATAAGAATTACCTGGAGTAAATGTGCCGCCATATACTTTGAAGAAACTAACTTTACCTACAAATGGATCAGCAATAGTTTTAAATACCAGAGCTTTGAATGGTTCTTTAGATAGAATTTCTTCTGATTTTTCAAAAGCGTCCTCTACTGATGGCATACAATAGATAATTTGATCCAGAAGATTTGTTACACCTATATTATTTAAAGCAGATCCACATAATACGGGAATAAATTTAGCACATTTTACACCTGCATTAATTCCGGCCAAAAATTGTTCAAAGGTAAGTTCTTCACCTTCTAAATATCTCATCAAGAGGTCATCGCAACCCTCTGCTGCAGCTTCTATTAGCTCTTCCCTATAGGTCTCGGCTTGCTCTTTAAGGTCTTCCGGAAAATCAATTTCTATGGGTTTACCATCATCATATTTGAATGCTTTCATACTAATCAAGTCTATTATTCCACTAAAGTTCTCTGCACTTCCGATAGGGATTTGCATGGGAATTACTTTACTATCAAAACTTTCCTTTAGCTCTTGTACTACTTTATAAAAGTCAGCATTTTCCCTATCCATTTTGTTGATGAAACAAATTGTAGGCATCTCTTTTTCATGTGCAAATTCCCATACAGCTTCTGTTCTTACCTCTAAACCTGCTGCTGCACAGACTGTTAGAACCATACCATCTACTACTCTAAAAGCACTGTTAACATCACCAACAAAATCAATAAAGCCTGGTGTATCAATAACATTAATTTTGTTGTCTTTCCATTCACAAGGTGCTAATGCCAGGGTAATGGTTACTTTTCTGTCAATTTCTTCAGGTAAATAATCAGTTGTTGTATTACCTTCATCTACTTTACCTAATCTCTTTAAAGCCCCAGAATTGTATAGCATAGCTTCTGTTAACGAGGTCTTTCCGGCACCACCATGAGCCATTATTCCTACATTTCTAATCTTTTTTGCAGAATATACCTTCATTTTTCTCCTCCTTTAAGCGTAGTTTGCTATTAAAATCGAAGATTTCAGCTATTAATAGATATATTTTCGTTCAATTCAAAAAATATCCTTTATATTTTTTTGAAAAATTTAATAAATATGAGATACAGGTTAAGCAGGGGGTTATTAATCGCCTGCTTAACCGAATTAGAGACATACTTTAAAAGAGTTATAAATATTATTTACGTAGGGGCGGTTATTAACCGCCCGTTTTGTTGTCGGATGTTTTTGGTTTGTACAATTGTGCGGGCGGTTGATAACCGCCCCTACATAGGGGGTTTGCTGCTTGAAGAAACAATATACTTCGTTAGCTTTTGGAGTATTTATACTTGCTATATCTGGCTTTATAAATAAAATATTGGGATTTGTTTATCGGGTGTGGACAGTGCGTTTAATTGGTTCTGAAGGTATAGGGTTATTTCAGATGGTCCTCCCTCCCTTTACATTCTTATTGCTTTTAACAACAGCCGGGATACCTTTAACTTTGTCCAAATTAATATCAGAGCGGGTAGCTTTAAACCAACATGCTCAGGCTAAGAAAATATTTAGTGTTGCATTGAAGGTACTCTTGCTAACCTCTGCAGTAATATCAATCATCAGCTGGCTGGGTGCTCCTCATTTTATTAACTTGTTTTTTTCTGATGGAAGGGTTTATTGGGCGTATATGAGCTTAATCCCGGCTTTTATTATTGTAGCTTTTAGCTCAGCTTATAGAGGATATTTTTTAGGTTTGAAAATGATGTTTCCTTCAGCATTTTCAACTGTAGTAGAGCAAATAATACGCTTTATATTTGGGCTGGGAGCTATGATGCTTTTAATGCCTTATGGGTTAGAATATGCCATTGTGGGGCTTTCTGTGGGTATAGTAGCAGGTGAGTTGGCAGGTCTATTTATACTTATACTTTTTTATAAAAAAAGTCAGCAAAATATTCCTTCAACGGAGAATGAAGGAAGTACTTGGGAGATAGTAAAAAATATTTATGGTATGTCCCTACCCCTTACAATAAATAGGGCAGTAATTGGGCTTCTTTTCACTGCTCAGGCTATAATTATTCCTAATCGTTTACAGGAAGCAGGTTTTTCTGTAAGAGAAGCTACTGATTTATTTGGACAATTCACAGGAATTGCAATGACTTTAATAGGATTACCAACTATAGTAACAGTATCACTGGCAATAACAATGGTGCCGGCAATTTCAGAAGCCATGGCTTCCAATAAATTAGAGCTTGTCAAAAAGAGAGCCATGACGGCTATTAATATAACTGTATTAGCAGGTATTCCGTGGGTGATAATTTTTTATACAATACCAGGAATGTTAAGTGAAACAATTTTTAATGTAGCTAATGCAGGCATACCCTTAAAATATCTGGCATTTGGGGCACTTTTTATGTATCTCCAGCAAACCTCTACCGGGATTATACAGGGGATGGGTAAAATGTATGTAATGCTTACACATTCAATTATAGGAGCTTTAATAAATATTATCGGTGTCTATCTCCTGACGGGTACTGCATTAGGCTTAAAAGGTACAGCAATAGCTTTTAATCTAAGTGCTATGGTAGTTGCAAGTTTAAATTTGCTGTACTTGTTTAATTTTATTAAATTAAAGATCGACATAAAAAAACTGGCATTGCTAACATTGACAGTTTTTTTAATGCTCTGTACAATGCTCTATGCCAGTCATTTCTTTGCTGCATGGGGTGTTAACCTGGGAATGACAATGCTTCATTTGTTAATTGGATTAGGAGTATATACAGTCTGTTTATTTATCTTTGGTCTGATTACTTTAAGTGATTTGAAGCAGTTTAGGAAAAGTTAAATGCTCCAAGTTAGGAGTTATTGAATAATCGTTATGCAATATAAAAGGGAATGTCACTACTGATATTCCTTTCTTAGCCAAATAGCATATACAGTAACTTGTAATATTAAAATAAGACTTGAAGCCATAATACTTATAGGTAAGTTAGCACCTGCAAAAAATAGTGCAAGGTAAGCAGTCAAAGAGTTTATCAAATATAAAGGGAAACATTTTGAAAGCTGAATAGATATACTAGTCGCTTTACTATTTTTACTGTTATATTCGTCTGAAGTTAAGATATCTTTGTAGATGCTTGTGTTCGATGCAAGAATTTCTTGTATTTTTTTAATTTTTTTCAAGTATCTTCGCGATATTTTGGATTCTGACATATACACAAAACTAATAGATATGCCAATTAGAAATGTAGATATTAACAAAACTATAATAATACTATCATTGATGCTTATAAAACTAGGCGATATTGCAATAGCTATTATTCCAATGAACAAGGAAATGCTTTTAAGCCATTCGGATCTTTGATCCAATGTTTTTTTATAGTAGTCCCATAATATCTTGTATTCTTCAAGTAGATAGTCTAATTCCTTTTCAGAAAACTTACTTGCCAAAAAATCGCCTCCCTAGCAAATTACCGCCCAAAGTGATCAGCCTTAAAACTCCCAAGTTAAGAGATCATCAATTATTTTATAGCTGGTAAGGTCTAAGTGAACCGGTGTTACAGAAACTTTGTTTTGAGCAATTGCACTGATATCGGTAGAAATTTGCTCATTCCGTTTACATTCAATATCCGTTATTTGACCTGCAATCCAATAGTATTCATTACCTCTTGGGTCTACTCTTTTTTCTATAGAATCGGTATATTTACGTATACCTAACCTAGTGGTTTCAAAGTCCAGGTTCTCAGTGTTTTTAATATCCGGAACATTTACATTGAGTATTGTTTCTTTAGGAAGCCCTTTGTTAATGACCTTATTAACCACATTACATGCAACTTGTGCTGCTAGGTCATAGTTTCTGTTTTTATCAAGAACCAAAGAAATTGCTATTGAAGGAATGCCGTTAATAACACCCTCAATAGCTGCAGATACAGTACCGGAATACAATACATCTGTACCTAGATTAGCTCCGGAATTGATACCGGAAACAATTATATCAGGCTGTTCATCTATTAGCTCATCCAAAGCAATTTTGACACAATCTGCAGGGGTGCCGGTGACTGAGTAAGCAGTACAGTTATCATAGTCCATTTTATAAACCCTTAAAGGCTTGTGAATGGTAATCCCATGACCTGTTGCACTTCTTTCCCTGTCAGGTGCTACTATTGTTAGCTTGCCAAGTGAGCTAAAGGCTTTTCTAAGTGTATTTATTCCTAAAGCATCTATTCCATCATCGTTAGTTAGCAGAATATGCATTGTTGTGCCTCCCCGGTCAGTCGTCGGTCGTTTGTAGGGGCGGATTCCATATCCGCCCGCCCCCAGCCAATTCAGATGTCAGTCGTCAGCGGAATATCTATATATTAATACCGTTCCATCAGTTGAGCAATTATGAATGGATTTACAGTGTGGACATCTTAAAACAACACCATGGCTACATACCACTATTATTTGCCATTCATCATTATCTAAATCTCTGTAGCATATAAAGCAACATTCTAAAAACTTCACACAAACCTCCTCCAAAAAATCAGAACATATTTTTCATTAATTTATCATATGAAAAGAGGTTTGCATTAGTGTATCTACACTTTATAAATATATAAATATTACTTTTTGCTGTCTCTTATTAGTGAGAAAGCTTCAGCTCTGGTAGCTTCGCTGGTTTTAAAAACGCCTCTCACTGCACTTGTAATGGTCATAGAACCGGCTTTTTTGATGCCACGCATTGTCATACACATATGCTCTGCTTCTATTACTACCATTACACCAAGGGGTGTAAGCTTATCCATAATTGTATTAGCAACTTGACTTGTTAATCGTTCTTGCAATTGAGGTCTTTTAGCAAAGGCTTCTACTACCCTGGCCAGTTTACTTAACCCTGCTACTTTACCACTCCTGGGTATATATACTACATGAGCAAGCCCATAAAAGGGCAAGAAATGGTGCTCACACATGGAATAGATAGGTATGTCTTTTATCAGAACCATTTCTTCATGCTCTTCAGTAAATGTAATACTTAAATGATCGGCAGCATTTTCCGTTAGCCCACTGAATACTTCTTCGTACATTCTGGCGACCCTGTCCGGGGTGCCAAGTAAACCTTCCCTTTGAGTGTCTTCCCCTATTGCTTCTAATATTAGTTTTACGCCTTGTGCAATCTTTTCTTTGTCCATATTTCGCTCCTTCAAAAATCCGAATTCCGGCCTCTGTTTTCCGATTTCTATTCTATTTACATTTTGAGCAATAACCATAAAATTTGAGTTTATGGTCTACTACCTCAAAGTTCTTTTTTTCAGAGATTGTTTTTTCTAAAACATCCAGTAGATCATCGTTAAACTCTATAACTTTGTTACATTTTAAGCATATTAAATGATGATGGTGGTGTTCATCGTGATTGGAAAACTCATACCGAGCTTTGCCATCATCAAAGTTCATTTTCTGCAAGACATCAATATCTGCCAACAATTCTAAAGTTCTGTAAATAGTAGCCAGACCTATTTCGGGATAATCAGGTTTGACAATTTGATAAATATCTTCTGCACTTAAGTGCTCTTCTTGATTATCCAACAGAACTTTTAGGATTGTTTTTCTTTGTGGTGTAAGTTTATATTCTTTTTCTTGCAGTTTTTGGCAAATAGATTCTAAAGAGTATTTCACTTTTAGTCTACTCCTTTATACTTTCGTTTTATTTAAGCAAGCCTCTTTTTAAACAAGCATGGCTTCCCATTTGCCACATCTACTACCCCACCGAGCAATTATCTGTTCGTTGTTTTTAATATTTATAACTTCACATAGATTGGAACATTCGCTGCATTCAAAACTGGAAGCTTTATATTCCAGATCACTGACTTGAAATCCTTTAAATTTAGAGGGAGTGTTATTGGTTCTAACATACTGTCTGGCAAGGAGGGCGGCACCAATTGCACCCATAACAGAGAAGTTTTTGGGTATTACAACCTCTTTGCCAATCTGCTCTTCAAAAGCTTTGTGTATACCCTTATTTGCGGCAACTCCCCCCTGGAATATGATGGTTGAGTTTATATCTTTACCCTTACCAACATTATTGAGGTAGTTTCTTACAAGAGCATCACATAAGCCTTTGATAATGTCTTCTTTTTTGTGACCCATTTGCTGCTTATGAATCATGTCAGATTCAGCAAAAACAGTACATCTACCTGCTATTCTAACCGGTACTGTTGAGTTCAATGCCATTTCTCCGAAGTTTTCTATAGGTATGCCAAGTCGAGAAGCTTGTTGATCCAAGAAAGAACCTGTCCCTGCAGCACATACTGTGTTCATGGCAAAATCAACAACTATGCCATCTCTCAGGATAATTATTTTGGAATCCTGACCACCAATTTCTAATACAGTCTGTGCTCCCGGAACTTCTTTAGATGCTGCAACTGCATGGGCAGTAATCTCATTTTTGATTATATCGGCACCCATTATAACGCCCGCCAAGGTTCTTCCGCTGCCAGTAGCACCAACAGCTAATACCTCAGTGTTAGGTGGTAATCTTCCCTCAATATCTTTAAGACCTTTAGTAATTGCATTTATAGGATTTCCTTGGGTTCGCAAATAAAGTGTTTCTATAACGTTTAAACCCTCATCTAATACGATAATATTTGTACTGACAGAACCTACGTCAACTCCCAAGAAGCATTTCATTTGGTTTTCCTCCCTTTGCAGATCTTTGGTGAAGCATTAAATCAATAAATGCTTCCAGTCTTGTTTTAACACCTGCTAGTGCAGTTTGTTCATCAATTGTTAAAGATAATACAGGTATTCCATAGTCTTTGGTGACTTGTGGCAAGATACTTTTTGCCACTATTTCCGGAATACATGTAAAAGGAGCTAATTGTATCACTCCATCATAGCCTTGATTTGCATAGATAACAGTTTCACCTATGGAGATTATTCCATGACCTCCTACTTTTTGAGCAAGGTAAGGCGAAGCACATTCTATAACATCTACCTCTCCCTTGCCTGTAACAGCATTGTCTGCTGTCCATTGGGTTGTGTATATAGATCGATGAGTTTCAATACCCATCTCACCAAGCATTACCTGGATATCAAAGTTCATAAAAGGTTCAATAACAACATAAATTTCCCCTATTATTCCTACCTTTAAGGGTTTTCTTGATCTATCCTGCTCTACTTCGTCAAGCAGCTTTATCCCTATATGTTTGGCTTCTTCCAATTCCTTTCGTGTTTGAGCTTCGGCTATTATTGTCAATGCTTCATTATAATTTCTGGTGGTTTGACCCTTGCTTACTTCATAAGGTCTTATCTTATGCGAATACTCTTCCATAGCTTCTAAAACACTCAGTTTATCCCATCCAAACCTGAGATCCTGAATAAATCTATACCAGTTGGTTTTACCGGTTTTAATAATTTTGTTAATTTTGCTGATAAGTCTACCGGGGTATCTAAAAGGAGCTTCTAATATGACCATTTCAAAGTCATAACCTGCATCTTTGAGTATTCTTTCATGGAGCAGACCATAGAGGCCGGCTCTGCAAGGACCGTGTCCTCCGGAAGATACTATCATTTCAGCACCATTTTCCAAAACCTCTACATATGTTCCCATAAGTACTTTAAATGGTATACATGCAAATTCAGGTGAATACTGAACTCCATAACTTAAAGTTTTTTTGCTGGGTGTTGGAGGAACTACAGGTTCATGGCCTAATCTTTCAATGAATTCTTTAATGGCTATATGTGAAGTTCCCATATGAGGAAATGATACTTTCAATTAAAGATCCCTCCGTATTTTTAACATATCTACAAAAGCTTCTATTCGTGTTAATACGCCTGCCTCTCCTGTATGCTCGTCAATTGTGATATTGAGGTAAGGTACATTCCGGCTTTTACATTCCAGTTCCATTAATTTATCAAGCATGGCATCAGGTCCGCAGCCAAAAGCAGTAACATGGATTATACCATCCATCTTATTGGTATTTAAATAATGGTATGTAGACCTCATAACAGCATTACTATAGTACCAAAACATCTCTTTGGGCAGGATTTCTTTATATTTTTTTTGCTGGCTATAGGGTATCATCTCACAAGTCCAGATGTTGACATCCATTTTTTTAAGATTGTCCAGCATATTTACTGTAATGTATGAATCATAAACCTGGTAAGGATAACCTAATACTGCAAGGTTGATGCTGTTCGATGCTTCCCTTGTTCCGCTCGTTTCGGAAATTTTATTTCCTTCAATGATACCTAATGCTTCTTCAGGAAGAAGTCCTGATAGTAATAGTTTTTCATATCTGGATTGAGTTTTCATGGCTATAAATATTGCTTTATAAAGTTCTTTAGTTGTTGCCCCTAATTCTTTACCTAAGGCACTTAGTGCTTTATATATCTGCCAGAAACCATACTTAAGCTCGACTTTGGGGGCAAGAATTTTTGGTACACCTTCGATTGAATACTTTACCATTTCAGGTAATCCCAAAAATTTGGGGCAAAAAGTTTCGTATTTAACAATGCTAACCATTCTGGGAATAAGAACAAAATCAACTTTTCCTATTAAAGTACTAACATGGCCATGGAAAATTTTTATGGGAATACACGCATCAGTAACAGTATCTTTGATACCGCTTTCGAGTATGTTTTTTGATGTTTTTGGAGATATAACTACCTCATGGCCAAGGGCATTAAGGAAGCTTTTCCATAAAGGAAAATGTGAATAATACATAAGAGTGGCCGGATATCCAATTTTCATTAATTCTTCCTCCATAATACTGGTGATAAAAAGGCTGAATTCCCTTTAAAATTCGACATTTATTTATAAAAACCTCTCATTTATTGAAAGAAACTTTATTTATTGGAAAATCAAAGCCTTTAAAAATATTGAGCATTTTTAACTACAACCAGCATAGAAAGAATAATTATGGTTTTGCAACATACAGTATATTAAGAGGTGGTTAAGATGCGTTTTATTTTAATTGGAATACTAAATAGTATTATTCTGGCAATAGCACTTTCAATACTTCTTGGGATAGTATTTTTCTTTACTTCTATGCGAGAAACCATGCTCCCTGCTCTGGCAGCTGTGATTATAGTAGTAAGTGTTTTTTGGGGCGGGCGAATTACAGCTAAAAGAATTGGATCAAAAGGGCTTATATTGGGAGCTGGTGTTGGTTTAGCTTTTTTTGTTTTAACCGGCATCGTAACATTTTTTGATGGAGCAAGTTTTATTTTTTCTAGTATTATAAAGCAGTTTGGGTTGTGTCTAGTGGCAGGAGCCCTTGGGGGAATTTTTGGCGTATCGGAAAGATAAGTATAGTAAACATGCAAAAAAGGATAGTTTTTAACTCAACGTCATTAGATTAAGCAGGACGCATTGATAATGCGTCCCCTACAAGGAAAATGCATAATTCGGGTTGTAGGGGCGGTTATTAACCGCCCGTTTACTTTCGTATTATAAACAATTTCCTTAACATAATGATACTGGTTTCTAACTACCCTTTTTTATGTTGGCCACAGCTATTGATTAAAAATTTTTCTAAGAGCACCTTTTAAAAAGCTTGGAAGTGGAATAAAATAAACTTTCATGCTTTTCCCTCCTTGACCTGAAGTTCTCTATTATCTTATTCAAGCTAAGAGAAAAGGTGAAAAAATCTCTTGTTTAATATTTGACAAAAGGAGTTTTTGTAGCTATATATTACGGTACATGAAAATAGCATTACTAAAATTAACTCAAAGAAGGTATATTCCATGCCGTATATCAACACAGGAATTGCTGCAATACCTGTTAAGAAGCTGGCTACAGCTTGATAACGGCTCAATAATAACAATGATACATATATCAATGCCATTATTTTAAAAATTTCTATGTTTACAACTAAAAAAGCTCCTAAAAAAATACTCATACCTCTTCCATAAAATAAATCATTTAAAGGATTTGTAATCCATAAAACTATAATAATGAAAATGGCTAATAAGAGACTGGCCTGAAATTCTAACAAATTCAAGATGTAATATAGAAATGGTATTTTTAAAAAGTCCAGCAATGGCAAAAAATATGACCTGCATTTCCATATAGCATAGCATTTTTTAAAATCATAGTTATCCATAGATAGATCTTTGGAATAAAAGAAGATATCTGTAAATATCTTTTTTATGGGAATAAGGCCTATAGCCAAAGCTATTAGTATAGAAATTACTAAATCCATAAAAAAACTCCCTGTAGACAAGCTTTAATCTATGTCTATGCAGGGAGTTTTTTATAATACTAGTGTTTTTCTAAAATATGAAAAATAATTAAGCCTTATAGACTAGTGCCAAAATCCTCACGGAATTTCTTTGCTAATTTATCCGGCCAATCTCCAATGGGTTGTAGGCGACCCAGGAAGAAGCGAAGTACTTTTGGTTCTTCCACAAATTCAATACCACCTATTAGATGACGATTTTCAAATAGCCATGCAAGACGATCAACAACGTATTTAACATGAGATAAGGTATATACACGTTTGGGTATTGCTAAGCGGATAAGCTCCATATCCGCAATAGGCTCACTACCATCTTCATTGCGCTGCTCACTAAGCGTACCACGTTCCATACATCTTACGCCACTTGCAATATACAATGCCGCAGCCAATCCACCGGCAGGGTATTGTTCCTGAGATATGTGGTCACAAAACTGCTTAGCATCTATGTGACATCCAAGGCCACCGGGTGGAGTAACAACAGGAATACCTTTTGCTATTAATTCATTACACATAGCTTCTACGAAAACAGGTGTCTGGCTAATTACATCAATATCCAAGGTTTCTTGTAATCCTACAGCTATTGCTTCCATTTCCATTACGGACATTCCGCCATAAGTCATAAAGCCTTCAAATAATGGTACCAGTTCACGCATTTTGGCAAACACTGTATCATCAGATGTTATTATGCCACCGCCGCGAGCTGCACCTAATTTACGGGCTGAAAAGTAAACAACATCCATAAGAGATGCAATTTCACGTGTAATATCTTTAAGGTCAACATTTTTAAACTCTTCTTCACGTGTTTTAATGAAGTATAAATTATCAGCCAAAAGACTGGCATCATAAACTAGCTTGATACCTTCTTTACGACAAATTCTTGAAACTTCACGCATATTTGCCATAGAGACTGGCTGTCCACCTACAAGATTTGTTCCTGCCTCAATACGGACAAAACAGATATTTTCGCTTCCAAGGCGATTGATAGCCTCATTTAATTTGTCAATGTCCATATTGCCCTTAAAGGGATTAGTACTTTGAATTTTTAGTCCTTCATCACTGATAATTTCTTCAATAGTACCACCATTACGCATAATGTGTGCTTTAGTTGTTGTAAAGTGGTAGTTCATTAGGGCTACTGTATTTGGCTTTACAAGAACTTCTGAAATGATATTTTCACATGCACGACCCTGATGCAGCGGTAAAAAGTGGGACATACCAAACATATCTTGTAATACGTTTTCCAATCGATAAAATGTTTCTGATCCGGCATAGCTGTCATCTGCCTGGAACATAGCTGAGTATTGGTTTTTGCTCATAGCATTAACGCCACTGTCTGTCAGCATATCAAGGAAAACATCACGACTTTTCAATAAGAAGGTGTTAAACCCTGCCTCCTGCATGCGTACTAAACGCTCTTCTACAGGTAAGAGGTTTACCTTTTGTACCATACGAACTTTGTGCATTTCCATGGGAATAGTTTCCCCAGATAAGAATTTTACATTAGACATTATTTTCTCCCCCTAAGATGGTATTCTTACTCAAAAAATAAAAAACTCGTCCTTGAGCAATATTTACTTGCTCAGGGACGAGAGAATAATTCTACCCGCGGTACCACCCTGATTGTAGCTGAAAAGCCACCACTTAATTATGAGACCAAATAGTCTCTATCCCCTGTAACGGTGGGTATCCGAATGCCCCTACTATGTGTTTCAAAGCATTAGCTCAAGAGTGTATTTATATATCCATTAGCACCTGCTTACACCAACCGCAGGCTCTCTGAAGGCTGATATTGCTGCCAGCCATGCTAAGTGAGGATATCTTTCTCTCCATCATAGCTTTATTTGGAGAAATTGTAGCATAGTCTTATATTTACTGTCAAGTTTTTTGTGCTTAAAGATAGACAATTATCCCCACAAACTTGTACTCATATATTTTAAACCACAATCATTGATGACAATCCCAATGGTTTTTCCCTTTTCTGCATCCTGTAATAGCTTAACTGCTGCCATTAAGTTAGCTCCTGATGAAAATCCGGCAAATATCCCCTCTTTTTTTGCTAAAAGACGTGTCATCTCTATGGCTTCTGCATCTGTTACAGTTACCACACCATCCATATAGACTTTATTGGAGTTTGGCATCTCTCTGGCATAGCCGCCACCTTGTATGCCATGATTTGCACCCTCAATGATCTCATTCAAATAATAGGCACATCCGTAAGGCTCAACTGCGTAGCATCGTATATTCGGATTTTTGGTTTTTAATAGACGTGCATAACCACCAAATGTTCCACCTGTGCCTATAAAGTCGGCAAAAACCTCAATTGTTCCTTCTGATTGTTCCCACATCTCAATTGCTGCTCGCTCTTGCGATAATCCATTATCAAGATTATTGAACTGGTTTAAGTAAAATGCACCAGTTTCTTTTAGTAGTCGCTCTGTCTCAATTTCTACAAGCCTTAGATCCTCACCTGATACCTTGCCACGAATTGCACCTGGTGCTTGATCAACGAGTACAACCTCACCGCCAAAGGCTTCAATCATCTTAATACGTTCAACAGAATTGCCACGAGACATGACACAGATAAATCGATAACCTTTTGCAGCACAGACCAGAGCGACTCCGGTGCCTGTGTTGCCACTTGTCATTTCCAGCACAGGCTGCCCAGGTTTTAAGAGACCACTTTCTTCTGCAAGTTCAATCATACCCAGAGCTATCCTATCTTTTTTAGAAAAGCTTGGATTTAAATATTCAAATTTTGCAAAAATTGTACCATCTAATTCTAAATGCTTTGTAATTTTATCTAGCCGCATAAGTGGAGTATTGCCAATGGCTTGTGTAATATTTGTTATGTATTTTTTCATAATTATATATATCCTTTGTTTGTAAATTTCCCAGCTGAAAATATAAATTACAACTTTTTCGGGATCGCATGAAATTACCTCTATACTGATTTCAGAGGTTTATCTCATTTTAGGATGTTCGTCAATTCCTCAAAAGCTAAAATTTTTTCTTCCCTCTATATATAAATCTCCCCCATGACAATCATTTACAACTACAGCAGGGAAATCTTCTACAACTAATTCTCGTATAGCTTCCGGTCCTAAATCTTCGAAAGCAATTAGCTTAGCAGAAATTATTGACTTGGATATAATAGCTGCTGCCCCTCCAACACCGGAAAAATAAACTCCTTTGTGTTTGACAATGGCATCTTTTACAGTTTGGGAACGCAGTCCCTTACCTATCATACCTTTTAGTCCTAATTCTAATAATTCCGGTGTATAGGCATCCATTCTTGTACTGGTTGTTGGTCCTGCTGAACCAATTATTTTGCCGGGTCTTGGAGGTGTTGGGCCTACATAGTAGATTATCTGCCCTTTTATATCAAAAGGCAGTTCTTCTCCCCTCTTAAGCATATCAATCATTCTTTTATGAGCCGTATCTCTGGCTGCATAGACGGTTCCGGAAATTAATACTTTATCACCTGTCTTAAGATTATATAAGGTTTCAGTGTCTAAGGGTGTAGTAATTTTAATCTCTTTCATGTCCTAAGCTCATTCCTTTCTACAAGACAATTTTACCATGTCTTGATGCATGGCAATTCAGATTTACAGCAACCGGTAAACTGGCTATATGGCAAGGCATTACTTCCATATGTACTCCAACGACTGTTGTTGTACCACCGAAGCCTGATGGACCAATGCCAAGTTGGTTTAACTCAGATAGTAATTCTTTTTCTATTTTTGCGGCAGTTTCATCTGTACTGGCTTCACCCAAATTTCTCATTAGTGCTTTTTTTGCCATAATTGCACAGGTTTCAAAGTTGCCTCCTACACCAATACCTACTACTAATGGCGGGCATGGGTTTGGGCCAGCTTTATCTACGGTTTCAATGACAAACCTTTTGATACCTTCTATTCCATCTGATGGTGTGAGCATGGTAAGGCGGCTCATGTTCTCACTGCCTCCACCCTTGGCTGCAATTGAAATTGAAAGCTTATCACCAGGGACTATTTGAGTATGGATGATTGGAGGGCAATTATCACCTGTATTGGCTCTTGTAAAGGGATTACACATTGATTTTCGTAAGTAGCCTTCTAAATAGCCTTGAGCTACCCCTTTTTCAATAGCTTCTTTTAGCTCTCCACCTTTAATTATTAAATCTTGCCCTATTTCTAAAAATACAACAGCGGTACCTGTATCTTGGCACGTGGGGACCTTTTCTTCCCGAGCTATTTTTGCATTTGCAATTAATAGTTCCAAAACTTCCTGTCCTACAGAGGATTTTTCAGTAGTAAGTGATTTAGTAAAGCTGTCTAAAACGTCTTCATCTAGTTCATAATTGATTTTCATACATAGTTCTGCAATAGAATCTACAATTTCATTAAACTCTATTTCTCTCATTAGCTTTCCCCCTTATTATAAAAAGACTATAAAAAGCGATGGATATTAACCATCGCTTGGTAACTGCACCTGGGTTCCAAGTTTGAATAAGACTAAAGCAGCTAGTTTAGTTTTTTCTAAAAGACTTTTTCTATAAATAAACTCATCAGCACGATGATAGTTACCACCGGCAGGACCCATACCATCAAGAACCGGTACAAGGGTAGCAATAAAGTTTCCGTCAGACCCTCCGCCTGTGGTAATATCTTTTATCTCTATATCCAAAATGGATCCTATATCTCTTGCAATTTTCAGCAAATTTTCAGTACCTGCCGTTTTTGCCATTGGAGGACGATTTAATCCCCCTTCTAAAATAACCTGAACCCTATCATCTACGGCTTTGCTGCCAATTTCCCGTATTTTATCAATAACTTCATTGGCTGTTTTTACATCAGGAAGTCTTACATCAATTTCGGCAGAGGCTTTTTCCGGTATAATATTCATCCTTGTTCCGCCACCTATAATACCAACGGTTACAGTTACCCCTTCATAAAGTTCGTTTAGTTTTTCCAGGGCTAAAATTTTGTGTGCCAGCTCTTTAACTGCACTGGCACCTTTTTCCGGAGCCTCACCTGCATGGGCCGGTATACCTTGTAAGGTAAGATTAAAAACTCCAACACCTTTACGTGCTGAAACTAAACTTCCATCAGCTCTGGCAGGCTCAAAAACAAAACATGCATCAGCATCAATTGCTTCATTTTCATAGATATGCCTAGATGATGGAGAGCCAATTTCCTCGTCTCCACCAATAATAATTGTTATTTCTCTGTAATTTGTAAATTTGATACTCTCTAAAGCTTTTAAAGCATAAATTATTGTAACTAGCCCAGCCTTCATATCTGCTACTCCTGGGCCGAGTATCTTGTCACCTTCAGCTTTATAGGGCCTGCTTAAAGCCGTTCCTTTTTCAAAAACAGTATCAGCATGACCTATTAATAATATCTTCTTTTCCCCTGTGCCAAACTTTTTTGCTACCAGATTTGGAGTTTCAGATACTTTTTTTATGTCTACTTGATAGCCTATTTCTTTCAGATTTACTGTAAGGGTTTGCATTACCCTGGCAGTTCCTCCATAATCGTATGTCCCACTATCAATATTAACAATTGTGCTTAAAAGAAATTCCAATTCTCCAACTTTGCTATCCAAATAATTGGAGATTGCTTCTATTTGTTCCTGCACACTAACACCTCCTTTGATTTTACTCTTTGGAACGTTCTTAAGGCAAATAGATGACTTGCTACCGTTACCATCCGATTTTAGAAATACTTGATTTTAAAATTATAACATTTTAAATAAAAATATTCAAAATTTTAATACCGGTTTTTTTGCGGAAATTCCTCATCTTCTACTAAAGAATAAGATTTTTGGATTAAAGACCCTAAATTGATACCCCGTGTAGATAACCAATAAGGATTACGCCTTTTTCTCGAAATATTTTTGTTATTAAATTCTTGGACCATGATTCAAATATACTCCCTTTGTGTTTTTTCTATATTGTCCACAAAAAAGCATATTTTAATTCTTTTATCTGGTTAATATATGTAAGCATGGGGATTGCTTTCAATTTGGTTGATTAATAATAAAAAAGCCTCTGAAATAACCTCAGAGGCATAATTTATGAATCAAAAGATGCTGACCTAGCTTCTTCCAGATAATTATAAATCGTGTAACGTGATACTCCTAGTGTTTCTGCAACTTGGTCTACAGAACCTTTTACTAAAAACACGCCTTTTTCATCAAGTTTTTTGACAATTATCAATTTATCTTCTTTTTGCATTAGCTGTTTTGGAGTCGGGTAATCCTTTAGGGTCGAATGTATAATTTCATCCATGACCTCATTTACATCGGAAAAAAACTTTTCTCCAGCCAGATGCTCACTTTCTTGATTGAAATTAATAAAATTACCAAGGATTTGCTGACATGTTAAAAAATTAGACATATCAAAATTTATACACATGCAGCCAATGATAACATTATCCCCATCTCTGATAAACATTGTCGAAGATTTTAAAGTTTTTCCATCCTTGGTGCTTGTCTGGTAATTAATTATGTCAGTTGAATCATTACCTTTATTTTTTATGCTCTGTAGTACTACACCTGTAGATGGTGCACCGGGTTTTCTGCCTGTAACCTTTCCAGCAACATAAATCAAAGATTTTTCAGGTTTTTGCAAATCATGAATAACTACTTCGCAGTTTTGCCCGAAGGTTTCAGATATTCCTTTTGCAATGGAAAACAGGCTTTTTAGTCCAGGATGGATATTATTTTCACTCACGATATACTTACCCCCAGAAGATAAAAATTACATGTTAAAACTATGTTTACTTAAGTGATACAATTGCTTCTATCTCTACATTTACATCCTTTGGTAGTCTTGCAACTTCTACGCATGATCTTGCCGGAGGGTTATTGGGAAAGAAGCTGGCATAAACTTCATTTATTGATGCGAATTGGTTCATATCTTTAATAAATATTGTTGTTTTAACAACTTGGTCAAGAGTAGCCCCTGTTGCTTCTACTACAGCTTTTAAATTATCAAGAACCTGTTTAGTTTCTTTTTGAATATCATCAACAACTAAATCTCCGGTATTTGGATCCATCGGAAGTTGTCCGGAAGTAAATAAAAAATCACCTATTTTAATAGCTTGTGAATAAGGACCAATGGCTTTAGGAGCCTTGTCAGTAAATAAAATTTCTTTTTTCATTATAATTCTTCCCCCTTGTATTTTGATGATTAAATTAAAATCCTTGCCTTAATATTTCTACATAACAAAGATATCTTCCTGCAAAGATTTGTCAGTAAACTACAAGTATTCAAAATCAAAAAAAGGTCTACTTGCTATCTATCTGCCGAAAAATGTTGCTATTTTTAAACTGAAACGTACCAAAGGATGCTTGCTACTTGCTTTTAGTAGCCTATTTTCTTTTCTAATATCCCGAAATTCCCCTTCCAACATTTCCATTGAATATCTTCGTTCTTCGTTTTCTTTTACACTCCTCCGCAGTTCGGCAGTTAATTTGCCAATTTCAACTTTAAGTTCCTTTTCTTCTTTTTTAGATTTAGTTATCATTTTCTCTAATTGATGCTTAATATTTACATTTTCTCTGATTATTTCAGCTTTTTCTATAGCATTTTTATCTTTTTGCTGGCTAAATTTATAGCGAAATTCTCTCTCATTCATAGCTAATTCAGCTATTTCATCTTTTAGTTTACCAATCTTCTCTATTAGGTTTTCATTTTCATTTTCTTTAATCTTTGATTTATTTACCCACAGCTTACATTGCTGGAGAATAGCAACATTCTTTCTCTCTATCTTGAATTTTTCTTCTTTAATTTTATATAATTCACGTTTTCTTAATGATAGCAGCAAATCTTTTTCTGCAAACCTTTGTATTAGATGATCATATTCATCTGTATTTTGATTTTTTTCTGCCAAGGAAGCAGCAATTTGTTTTTTAGCTGTGTAAATTTCTCTAAATTGTAATTCACGTAACTTAATTATTTTTGATAGTTTATGTTTTTGAGAAAGATGTTTAAGCTGCTCCTTATGTATAGTTTTAATATATTTTTCCAGGGTTTTTTCATATGCATATCTGGCTTCTATAGAATATGACCATTTATCATTTTGTTTACGAAAATAAGGATATTTATGTAGAATATCTCTTATTGCATGGGCTGATACTTTTTTATAAATTTCAACTTCATCTTGGACACCAGCATATGTTAGGCCATTTGTGTTATTGTGTAAAGTTTTAATTATAACGTGTCGTAAACGATAATCATTTGTGTCAATGTTCCATTCGGTTAAACCCCAATTTCCATCTTCCAGTTGGACAATGCGACCATCCGAATTAAGATTAGTTGGATGGCTAACAATTTTAGTATTTTTTTTACGACTCTTTTTTATAGGGGATGCAGCGGAAAATTTTAATGGTTTTTGATGGCTGGATATTGTATTAAAGAAATGGTCATTTTCTCTTAATCCTTTCTTATCCATATACCAGATATAACCATCAGAGGAGTAAAAACAAGCACATTGATGCAAACATGAATTTACAAAACTTTGGGCTTGTCCAAAGGTATAATCCTGCAGCATCTTACGCTGAATATATCTTGTTAGTTCGATTATTGTAAGTCCTTCTGTAAAGTAAAGATTTTTTTTAAGCAAGTCCACCAAAGAATGTAGCTTTGCCACGATTTTATCACCCTTCCAAATTCAGTAAACTATAAAGTTACATATTTTACTTTTTAGGGTGTTTTTCCTGCCAAATCAAAGGATTTTATTCCATAAAATTCCTGCAAATTCCTTGTAATATCTACATTTTTTCTGTTTGATTAGTAAGAAATGATAAAAAATTATTATTTATTTCATAAAATATCAAAAAAAGTGCCCTATGGACACTTTTAAAATTATGCTTCATCAATCAGTTGAGATATTTGGCTTATTAATATTGGCACATCCTCAGCTACTGTTTCCCAAATATCTTCCATACGTAAAGTCATGTAGCCATGGGCAGTAACATCACGTAACCCAGCTATTGAACGCCATGCAATAGAAGGATTATCCTGCTTTAGCTTGTCTGACAGCAATTTCACCATTTCTCCGATATTTATTAATGTCATGCAGGCGGCTCTTTTGGTTTTTTCATCATTTATGAAAGCATCACAGTCAAGGCTTTTGGTTAAATCAGCAATTATATTTGCCTCATCAAGGATTTTGAGAAGCAACATTCTATCTCGTTTATCCATAGACTACCACCACCTTTTGTGGTTCTATCAATGAATCTTTGGGAAGTGGAGCATGGATAACATCAACAGAAATTTTTAGTTGTTCTTCCAAGTATATTTTTATAGCTGACAGCACAAACAAAGATACCCTAGGTTTGTGAAATTCTATCAGCAAATCTAAGTCACTATCTTTTGTAGCTCGTCCATCAGCATATGAACCAAAATATGATACTTTTTTTATTGGATGAAGCTTTGCTGTCTTAGCAACAGCAGACCGAATTTTTTCATGGGTTAGCATATAATTTCACCTCTACATTGCTATTCATGTTATCAGCCTAGTTATTTTCCGGGACAGTTCCAACGTGTACGGCTACTATCCCGCCTGTAAGTTCAATGTAATGGGGGTCAATCAACCCCACATCGCCAAATAAATCTCTTATTTTTTCTTGGTGAGGAAAAATCTTAAGGGAGTTTGGCAGATAAGCATAAGGTCCGTCTTTACCAATTCCCAGCTTGCCCATTATGGGCACCAGATGATTAAAGTAGAAATAATATAATTGCTTAAAACCTGGTGCAGATGGCTTTGCCAGCTCAAGGGAAACAACCTTTCCACCGGGTTTAACTACCCTTTTCATCTCCTGAATGGTTTTTTCGATAGATGGGACATTCCTTAAAGCAAAACCAATGGTAGCACCATCAAATTCATTGTCCGGCAATGGCAGGTTAGTAGCATCGCCCTTAACCCATTTAACATTATCCCTATATTCCTCAGGAGTTTTTTCCTGTGCAATTTTCAACATATTTTCGCAAAAGTCAACTCCAACAACTTCACCTTTGCTGCCTACCCTTTTAAGCTGCTCAAAGGCTAATTCTCCCGTTCCGCAGCAAATATCTACCCCTTTACTGCCTTCAGTTAAGCCTGTATTATCAACAGTTATTTTTCTCCAAATTTTATCCCTATTAAAACTTAAAATCGTATTTAACAAGTCATATCTTGGTGCGATTGTTGAAAATATAGAATGAACGTATTCTTCTTTTGTATTATAGCCCTTTGGCAGTTTTAATTCTTTAGTCATAGTATTCTCCTAGCCAACTTTACTGCTTACTTCTATGCTTGATTTAAAGCTGTTCACGATTTGCTGGAAACTAGCCATTATTTCTTTGTTTTTAGTTAAAGAGCCTATAATTAATATTCGCTCTTCTACTTCTTCTATATGGCTTAAAACCTTTGTTACAGATGTCTTTTTGTCTTCAAGTAAGCCAAAGATTAAGCCCAGAGTAAACCCAATTTCTTTTAAAGAGTTTACTGCATTACTTGGAGCATCTGCTAAACCGGCTCCTAACATACAAGATACTTCTCCCAAAGAAGCACTTTCTTTGGAAATAATGCTAATAATATTGGGTTTGATAGAATTATTTTCAAAACGCTCCATAGATCCGAGCTGCATGGTGCTAATAGTTTGTGATAATGGAGGCAGCCATTCTGTCATATCATATTTACAAAGATTATGAAAAAACATAGAAAATAAATAATCCCCGACTAACACAGGATATTCCGGCTTATCACCTTCATATTTATGAATTTCTGATGCCAGATATATTAGCTGGATTATAGTTGCCATGTTGGTAACTTTAACATTCTCATCTCTTTTAAATAGTGAATAACTTAAAAGAAATAGCTTTGGGTAAAAATGTCTTTTTTGAATCTCTATACTTAGTTGGGTTAAATCCCAAACAGACTTATTTTTTATATTAAAATCATTTAATAACATTTGTTCAGATAGTGTAAGCTGCTTATCTATAAAGTCAACTGTTGTGGTCATGCAGCCACCCCCTACTAGCATAATTTTTCACATAGCTATATATATTCTCTTAATGAGCATGGTTTCCTTTTTTCAGCCCAAAGTTAGCTTAAATTACAAATTATAAAGCACAAATTACAAATTTTAATCATTTTTAAACAAGTTCAATTCTAAACCACCTAAATAGTAGTGTCAATGAAATTTTATGACTTCTCTATAATTTTTTCACTATTGTACAATAATCCTCCAAGATACAACAATGGTGCAACAGCATAGATTAGCATGGTAGCTGCTGCTACTATTCCTGAGTCATTAGCCAATAAAGCTATAATACTTGCTAGTATAATGGCAAATAACCCATGATATATTTGTGAGAAGTTGTCTTTCAGTTTTTGGATTAAGTAGATAGGTTTAAAGAATACAATAATAATCAGAGCTGCCATACCCAGAAGGAAAACCCGACTCCAAATAGTGTAGCGAATAAGCCTAATATTCATGTCAACCTTCCTGATAATTATCTCATATAGTGGTTGAAAGCCATCTGCCAGGACCATTGTAGCTGTTCTGCCAAAATGAGATTGTGCATTGATATCTCTTGTACTGTCCAATATTGCCAGAAGTAAAACAAAGGCACTGCCAAATACACCTGCTGCTGCGATTTGAGGAATAGTTATCCTTTTCATAGATAGCTGATATATTAAATAGCTAAATCCCATTACTGCTGCTATTGTTCCGCCGAGGTTACTTCCCCAGTTAGGTGAAGCAATCAGATAGACCGTAGCAAGTAAGTAGATACTGCTAATTCCTAAAACATATTTGTTTGTTTTGAATTTATCCAGGAGGCCGCTAATACCTATTATACTGGCACCTATTAATACTCCCATGTATTCATTACCAAGGCCATAATATCTGGCACCTGCCAGAGCATCATAGCCTAGTGTTGACCTTTGCATTAATGATGCACCCAGAGATAAATCAATTAAAATGGCCAAGGATGTTACGAGGCCTATTAAAATAAACGGGCTAAGTACATGGTTATAGCTTTTTGTTTTTAGTCTTTCAAAAAATAGAGATATAGCTACTAAGCTAAAGGCTATAGATAGGACTATAGCGGTATATATATTTAGTGATATTATGGGGAATAATCCCACTAAGAGCAATGCAAAAGGTACAGACATTAAAAATAATAACGGTATTTTCAAATATGACAGGAATCTTGGAATAAAAAATATCATTACCATGGCTATTGCTAGGATAATGATTTGCAAGAAAATATATCCTCTTACTAAAGTTGGACGTGTACTATAAATAAAATGCATATCATGATTCATATTTGTTAAGCATGCCAAAGTTTCGTATTTTGTTGTTTGTGATACAGCAGGTCTGCCTACGAGATGGTATCGACTGTCTAAGTTAAGGGTGGATAGAATTGTTGGCAAAATATCAAGATTTGCAATAATACCTTCCCTTCTGGTAGTTGCACTTGTTAATATTCCGGGTTCTATCCCCTTTCCCCACAAGATTATTGGCACCATTAGATTACGTAATCTATTTTGCTCACGTGTCGGTGCTGGGCTTAACATGATTAACAAATCACTGTCCGGGTTTAAATCCTGAACTAAGTTATATAAAAATAAGTCTATATGTTGTACAACATCATTTTTGGTTTCTTGGAATAATATCGGGTTAGCTTTTTCCTGTACAAGTTGAAGTCTGTTCCAATCTCCTATGTCAATTCCAATTACAGAAGCATCAGGATACCTTCTAAATATTGCATGGATTCTATTATAGTCGGTAAAATAGCTTAATACCCCCAATCCCATTTCATTAATTGTATCAAAATATGCTGTTGGAATCCTGCCTTTATTATCCATAAACATTAGGGCCATTTGGTTTTGAATAAGATCCATATAACCACTATTGCCAATAACTACAGAAGAAAGGTCGTTTTCTTTTAGGATATCACCCAACCTACCCCAATGACGTCTTTGTGGCTCTCTAACTCTACCGGATGATTGTGCAATATCCAAAACTACGGCACCACCAATATACGGTATCTCTCCTATTAATCTCTCATATATCTGACCTGCTTTTTCTTCATTATGTAATCCAGATGTAGAATATATTAAGGGTGATGTATTACCCCACCGACTAATGATACCTGAGCCAATGGTTATAAATCCATTTTCTCTGTTTCGAGGTCCGGCTGTGCTGGTATTCATTAAACCAATAGCACCTGCTCTGATAATCTCTTGCAGGTTGTAAAAAGGATATCTATTTATTTCCTCAATAGTTAAACCTCCCAGGTCAACAATAATGACTCGGGAGGTAGGGTTTTCATATTCAATATTACTAGCAGTGGCTGATTGGCTAAGTATCAACACGACCAGAACTAAAGCTACTGCCAAATAGCATTGTTTTAAAATAGTGTTCATTGATAACCTCTCAATATTTAAAAATGTTCGGCATTTTTACTGCTAGGTTTGGTCATATCCTTTGCGTAACTATCTTAATTTAAATTAGCATTTATTTCTTTTTCTACATTATCTGCCAATTTCAGGCCCTTTGATAATAAAAGCTTTTCATAAGTTTTTTCAGTATCACTAATCATTTTATCTAAAGTAAATTTTTCTTCAACCAGCTTCCTAGCAGTATTACCCAACCGTTCTGCTTTTTGTCTGTGGATTAACAATTCTAATACTCCATGAGCCAGGCCATTAATATCCCCTTTTTTAAAAGCAAGACCTGTTTCTTCGTTAATTACAAGCTCTGATAGACCTCCGGTATTGTATGCAACAATTGGTCTTCTGGAAGCCATTGCTTCAAGGGCTGTGATAGATAGTCCTTCACTCAAAGATGGGATCACAAGAACATTTATAATAGGCAGCATCATAGGTATATCTTTTCTATAGCCACAAAATATTATACGTGCTTCAATACCCATATCATAAGCTTGGTCAACCAAAGCATCTCTTTGTGGACCACTGCCAATTATCAGGAATTGACAACCAGGGAGCTTTTTACTTATTATTTCAGCCATTTTCAAAAAATGTTGAACACCTTTTTGAGGTATCAATCTTGCTATTACACCTACTACAGGCTCTTTGATATCTAAATGCAAAGCTTCCTTGGCAGCATTGCAATCTAAAATCATTTCAAAGTCTTTCAAATCAACGCCATTATATACAACAGACATCTTGTCCCTAGGGATATTTTCATGAAAACAAACATTGTCTGCCAAAGAATTTGAAACAGCAATATATTGGTCAGCTGATGGGATCAACTGTCTTTGAAAATAAGCAAATAACCTGCTTTTTAACCAAGAGGTTGGAAATTGATAAATGAAATTATGTACAGTACTAACTGTACATATATCTCCGCCTAATTTTTTTGCTGCCAATCTCCCAAATATACTAGCTTTAGTACCATGGGTATGAAGTATGTTTGGCTTTTCGATATTGATGATATTTATTAATTTTTTTAAAGTTTTTATATCTTTAGACGGAGCTATTTCATCTGTTAACTCCAAATTATAGACTTTGCAATCAGTTTCCATTTTTGCAGCAACTGTAGCCGGACAGACCAATATTGGCTGATAAATGCTTGAATCTATATGTTTCAACAAATTTTCTACATGGTTTTTCATGCCGCCTTCAGCAGGACGCAAAATATGCATTACTTTAAATATGCTCATTTGAAATAACCTCACTTTTTCGTTTCACTATTAATATACCCATGATTTTTTGACTAATATGTAGAAGTTTTTTCATAAGTTGCGGTAAAGTTCTAAACATGAAAAAATAATGCACAGTTTATTTATTTTTCATAAATAAGCTGTTGCATTATAAAGTAAAAGAAGGCACTCAAGATGCCTTCTTATTTGCTATAAATCAATTTTTTTGATTTTATGTCCCACTCTAAGGCATGTAATATATTTCAAACTCAAAGACTACAATAGGAAGTACACCAAAGCTATTTTCACTGAGCAACCTAACAAACTGTGCTTGAATTCTTGTGGAAGTTGCAAACTCATAATAAACAGGAGTTGCTTCCATTATTCGGTTTCCAAAATGGAATATAGTCCAGTTAACACCGTCATTTGAATATTCAAAGCGATAATTCGCAATTCTGTTACCACCTTGATAAATCTTGATATGGTTGAAATTGAGCTGCTCACCAAAATCAACCATAAGCCATTCTTGACCTATACCGGTGGCAGACCAGCTATCTGTTGCAGCTCCACTGCGAATACCATTGTTTGCTCTGTCAGCTGTACGTACACCTTGAGCACTGGATGCAGTCATTGTAGCACCTAGGGCTAAATTTGTGTTTTCGCATGCTGAGTTGCCATCACGCTCCCACATAGCAAAAAAAGTCTGTGGCCCTTCTATTATCCATTCTGATAAAGATACAGGCAATGTTCCATCTCCCACTAAGCACCATCCCATAAAAATATAGTCAGTACGCATTAGGGGATGAGCATTCCATGATAAATACTGGCCATGTGGAAACATATATACACGGGATACATCGTGGCCGTACCACCATAAACCACCGTTAGTATTGAAAATGATTTCATGACCAGGTACCCATATAGCATAAAAAGTTTGTGGTCCTTCTACTATCCAGCCCGATAAAGATACAAGTGATGTTCCATCTCCTACCAAACACCATCCCATTAAAGCATAACCATCACGGTTAATTGCGAATATATTATCCCATAAAACTTGGCCATGCGGGAAATTATACACAATGGGTCCGTATCCTAGACTTGGAACCTGACCATCGTTAAGGTTGAAAGTGATTTCATGTATATCTGGAGGAGTGCCATATTCCCATAAAGCATGGAAAACTTTAGAACTTTCTACTATCCATTTTTCTGAATCTGTTATTGTTGTAAGTCCTTGCAACGCATGCCATCCTTTAAAAATATAGCCAGTACGTATTGGCTCCTCAATAACCCATGCATATAAAACATGGCCATGCAAAAACATAATTCTCATGGGCTCATCGTCACCCTCACCCCACAAACCACCATTAGGGTTGAAAATGACTTCATGCCATATATACCCTAAAGGAAGCACTTCTTCGTATTTTTTGTTTGACATACTTATATCGCCTGTGAAAGTATTTGTCACCTCACCTTTAACATAATCTGACATGAATGCTTCATCTGTTTGTGCTAATGCATTTGATCCGGAAAACAATACCAATACCAAAATTAGCACAAGTAAAAAACCAAGCCCTGACCGTGCAAATTGCCACCTTTTCTGACTTCCTTTTTTCATAAATACTCCTCCTTTTGTTTATTAGTCCTCGTTTAATATATAAACGATTGACATTGTAGTATGTAATCTTTCTAGTAAATAATTCCCATTAATAAAAAGTATACTAAGGAAAAGATAGGTTGTCATTATCTTTTTTGGATATTTTGTAAAAAATTATAAAATAAAGATAATAAGAAATACTATTCCTACCTGGATCTATTATCAAAAGGAGCATATTAATGAACGATTTACTCGAAATACTATTACGTGTAGCACTAGGTTTTGCTGTACTTTTATTTTTTATTAGACTTATTGGGAATAAACAATTAGGCCAATTAAATGTATTTACCTATATTTCCGGTATTGTAATTGGAAGTATGGTTGCAGATGCGATTCTTCATAAAGATTTAGATATATGGAGGTCAATTTTAGGAGTAACTGCTTGGGTTGGGCTTTTATTTTTAGTTGAAATCGTTAGTCTAAAAAGTGTAAAAGCCAGGGAGCTATTAGATGGTCAACCAACCATCCTAATCAAAAATGGGCGGATTATATACGATGCATTAAAAAAGGAACGAATGAATATTGATGATCTTACCATGATGCTCAGAACAAACAAGGTTTTTTCTATATTAGATGTAGATTATGCTATTTTAGAACCCAATGGAGATTTAAGTATTTTGAAAAAACAAGAAAAAAATGGCATAACAAAAGAAGACTTGAAGTTATCATTCAAGCCTCAAAAATATATTCCAACATCAATTATAATAGACGGTAGAATTATAGCAAATAATTTGGTGGAGTTAGATTTATCAAAGGATTGGGTATATCGTACAATAAATAAAGCAGGAATTAAAAATAATGATGACATTTTATATGCGGAATTGCAAAATGATGGACAGTTATATATACAATTACATAATGGTGATATTAAGATTATATAGGTCTATTTTCAAGAATTAGCAGGTCATAGATAGGGAAGCTATTGTGGTATCTTCAAAGGATGGGACTAGTTAGCATCTGTTTCTAAATATCTTTTAACACAGTTACCATGTTCATCTAAACTGACTAGCATAAAATAAGCTAGCTTATACTTCTCTTTAAAATTATCAACTTTCCAATACTCAACAACAAAATCAATCTCAAAACATACCAATTCGTGAAGGCCACTATCAACTAAATTGCACACTTCAAGTGGACCTTGATATAAAGCAAATTTATCTTCAACATTATAGAAATTTGCAGCTCTACTAAGCTGTTGACGTTGGACAATGTGACGCATGGTACTACTGTGTGCAATTTCTGCATTTACACTCAGTATCTGACTGTCTATACCTCTTGAATTAATATCGCTTACTGTACGATGGCCATCAGTTTCATAAAAAGTGATATTAAGTTTTTTAAACTCATAACGTAAAATGCATTTACCAACATTCATAAAATGAAGTTTGAAACCCACACTTAATTCATCTTCTTCGAAATCATCCCCCGGCTCTATTTCTGTCTTTAGATAAGACAAATAGGGACGCCATTCTTGTCTTTGCAGCTTAATTTGTATCCACGCTGTATGTATGGATACTGCTAAAGCTGCAATAGATATCATAACCGTTGCAATAGAAAGAACAAGTGTTGCTATTTCAAACCAATATTCATGATTTTCTCCTAACATGAGAGCTTCTTCGGCAAATCTAGATACATTGCCAGGCTATTATCATACATTGATCACATGCACCCCTCCACCATTATTGGCAGCAGTATTTCCGCCGATGATACCATCTGTCATAGTTAATGCAGTCCCGGTTAATAACATTACCCCACCACCATGATTGCCGGAATTGTTGTCACGAATAATGCCACCCTCCATATAAAACCTGCCGGCATTCTGTAGAAACACACCGCCACCTCCACGATTGGCTTGTAACACAGTTGAGGGAGGATTTCCAAGGCCGGTTGCTGTATTGTTATGAACTGTACCACCATTCATGGTGAATGTACCTCGCTCAAGATTTACTCCACCGCCAAGGGTGCTTGTATTATTGCGTATCTCACCACCGGTCATAATGAATTGGGTATCTGTAATTGCAAAGGTAGCAGCAGAATTTATTGTTACGCCTCCGCCTAAACGTCCTTCATTATTATGAATTACACCATTATTCATGGTGAATACAGCTCCATTTTGGACAAATACTCCGCCAACTACACCTTGATTTACTGTGGCAGTAAATGCACTATTGCCACTAATTTCTCCGTCGTTCATGGTGAATGTGGCATCCACACCAGCCACAGTAATACCACCGCCTTGGCTACCAGTAGTATTACGATTATTCCTAACCGCACTACCCGCTTCCATATATAAGCTTCCACCAACGTTTACCTGAATCCCGCCATGGTTGGCAGTGATAATCGGATACTCTCCGCTCAAAATAACATTCTCCAAGCGTAAAGTACCATTTACGATAAAATGTCGCTGACCAGCAGCAACTCGCATCAATATATACACTTCACCGGGTACACTTGTAAGCAGGATGTCACGCCCTGCAGGTATGGTAATGGCATTCCCAAGTACTCCTGTAGGGATAGTTATGCTATTTTCGAGGATAATTTCCGTCACTACCGGATTATTCACCGCATCACGCAAATCTGCCCAGGTGCTTACACCTATTGAACTCAACGCTTTAAACCTCCCATCATCAAATTAATTATCACGATCTTTTATTGCCTATGAATATATGTTATGCATTTATCTGATATACGGTTACTTTTCTATTCAAACGGCAATATAAAAAGGCAGATACTATCCTGATTTAAGGATAGTATCTGCCGGGTTTTTTATTTTTTGAAGCGTATGATATCTAAATTAATTACTATTCAATTCTGCAAGTGAAAGATATCCACCCTTTGAATACTCTTCATGACTTTAAAAAAGTGGCTTCAAAGCAGACAATGTGCTATCTGGCAAAGCAACTATGTATTCCTAAATTTCTTTTTTAATAGATGACATTTTCAAGAACTTTCTTTATATGGTTATCAATAATATAGAAAGTATATCACTTATTTAAATCTCAGTTGCGTAATTGTTTCTAGTTCATTTGAATTGTTTTCAATAAATTTCTGTAATGTAGCAACGAGAATTCCAGTTGCTGTATTTAAAGTGTTACCATAATCATCTAGCACAAATTTTTCAAATTCTTTAGTTCCATCTAATGAAGTAAATTTTGATGGGAAATTCAATCTTCCATGTATAAAATCAGATCGAACACTATACATATTTCTTATAATTTTTTTACCATCCTCAGGGAGTCCAATCAATAATGTGATTTTTTCCCTTATTTGTTCCATAACGCCATTGTTTTGGTCGGAATTGTAAATTGCTTCAATGCCTAATAAGCAGTAAAATAAATCTTCATAACCTGGCGAATTAAACAAGTATGTAAATGCGTTAAGTGCTCTTTCAATGCTATTAGAGCTCGTTCCATACAAGAAATTTGTTTTGCTATTTAGCCAATCCCATGTTCTAGTTATTGGTAAAATTTTGATTTCTGGCCATCCTTTATTAGCAGATTCTAAATATACATCCATCAAATTGCAAATGCACGTGCCAATAGTTTTAGATTTTTTATCATTATAAAAAATCTCTATATCAGATAATTCAAAAAAACCAGGATAAGCGAGATTAAAAGCAATAAAAAAATCAAATATTCTTTGGGAAAAATTTTCACATAATACATATTCAGCAACTGATAAAAGACCTCCGCTGGTTTTAAAAAGTTCGATCTCATCATCGCTTAATGAATCTATATATTCCAGTGGATCAACTTCAGTTTTAACAATGCAATTCCCTCCTAATTTCCAATCTGCTTTAGTTTTGTTCAATGTAAAACAAAAACTATAGCTTTCTTTTTCAAGGTTTGAAGTTAAAACTAGTCCATTTAGTTCATTAGTAAGCTGTTCAAATATTTTTTCTACTTCTTCTCTTTTTATTAATGGATTCAATATTGAAATATTTGCACTTATAATATCCATAACTCACCCCATATAAAGATTACTATAATATGAAATCTCAAAAAATTGTAAATATTATTTATGCTTATATATACACTGCTATTGATTCCTAAATGAATACCAGATGAGCTATACCCATTTAAGTATTGACTAGCTTTATATGTTTTTTGAAGTTGTTCTGTCTGTAGATGGGATTATTTTAAAACCATATTGAGCAGCCAACTTTTTAGCTAAGTCTCTTGAACGCTTAATCCGCTCTTCTCTTGTTAAGTCTTTTGTTTCCTCGTAAAGTTTAAGTCTGATTTTATCAATTTCTGCTTCACAGCGATTCATTTTCATCATCCTCAATCACCTCCATTGGAGAAGCTATAATAATCGGCTTATAACCTTGCCGCACATTTATAAAACCTGTCATTGTTTTGGTTTTAAGCTTGTTAATATGCTTGAAATTTAAGCTGAAAATATGTTCTAAGTCATTTATAGTCGCTATTGCTATATGCAAACCATCATAAAAATATTTGGTCGGCACAACACCTTCCTCTACGTATATTTCTGCTAATTGCCTTGCTTCCTCACTATCATCAAGTACTTCTATATTATATTCACTGATAAGTGTAAGCATATTTGATCTTTTTGGCTCATCTGCTTTTATAAGTTCGTCAGTAACGTAAATAGAAGTATATGCTTCATACTTTCCCATTTGTATCTCTTTGAATAATTTTACCGTATCTCCATGAGCATCTCTATCAGTATCAAAATAGTAGTTAAACATAGTTGTTTCAAGATATATCTTAGATTTCCGCATTACATCACCTTTTTTCTTTTAATTATATCACACCGTTTCATACATGTCATTAAATGTAAAGTCAAGGGGTGTGCAAATACGATTTATACAGCTTCATTCATGAATTTTATAAATAAAAACCAAAAAGCACCAGATATCCCGGTGCTTTTAATCATCATGCTTTAAAGTTATTAAATGGTCGGAGCGACCGGATTTGAACCGACGACCTCTACCACCCCAAGGTAGCGCTCTACCAAGCTGAGCCACGCCCCGATACAGTGCAACAAAATATATTTTACAATCTCAAAGTCTGAAAGTCAAGGAATATTAACCCTCTTGCAGGTTAAACTTTTCTACCAGCTTCTTGACAGCTTTACTATAGTCATTAGCATCTATTATTACAGAAACTTTGATTTCTGAAGTGCTGATCATTTCCAAGTTTATACCGACCTCTGCCAGGGCTTCAAACATATCAGCAGCTACACCGGGGTTACTGATCATCCCAGCACCTACTATACTCACCTTGGCAACGTTGTCCATGCAACTTACTCCTTTGGCATTGACTTCCTTAGAAAGCTCTTCCAAAATAGTCTTTGCTTTTTCCATATCCTCTTTGCCAATGGTAAATGCAATATCATTTGCTCCATCTACTTTGGCACTTTGTACTATCATATCCACGTTAACAGCGTTGTCAGCAAGGGTTTTAAATATCTTAGATGCTATACCCGGCTTATCAGGAACACCGAATACTGCCATTTTAACAGCATTTAAATCATGAGCTACTCCGACTACTACCATTTCTTTTTCCATATGGTTTACCCCCTGTACAATGGTTCCTTGATTATAATTGAAGCTGGACCTTACATGAATTTTCACATCATACAATTTTGCAAATTCTACTGATCTTGGATGTAAAACTTTTGCTCCTAAACTGGCAAGCTCCAACATCTCATCACAGGATATATAGTCTAACTTCTTTATATTTGGAATAACTCTGGGGTCAGTAGCATATACCCCGTCAACATCAGTAAATATCTCACATACATCTGCTTTTAATGCTGCAGCAAGAGCAACTGCAGTTGTATCAGATCCACCTCTGCCCAAAGTAGTTATTTCTCCATTATCTGTAGCCCCCTGAAAACCTGCTACAATAACAATTTTACCCTGGTCAAGTTCTTTATGGAGCCTTTCAGTGTTAATATTAAGTATCTTTGCTTTACTATGGACAGTATCTGTTTTTATGCCTGCTTGTGGGCCGGTTAAAGAGATAACTTCCTCGCCCATTGATTGAATGGCCATAGCTAAAAGTGCTATAGTTGTCTGTTCTCCTGTAGCCAATAGCATATCCATTTCCCTTGCAGGTGGAGCATCGGAGACTTGTTTGGCTAATGATATTAAATTATCAGTATTTTTGCCCATAGCTGAAACCACAGTGACAACTTTATTGCCTTGTCTTTTAGTTTCAACAACTCTTTTTGCTACATTCTTAATCTTTTCGGCATCAGCTACTGAGCTTCCGCCAAATTTTTGAACTATTATGCTCATAGCTACATCCCATCCTCTTTTATTATTTTAACACCTTCTATTTCAGGAGTTAAGTTTTTGATTGAGCATTGTACCCCTGCTTTTTTAAAGGTATCTTTCATAACTTTGCCTACAGTTTCCACATTATCTTTTGTACAAAATGCAATGACTGTCGGCCCGGCTCCACTAAGTGCTACAGAATAAGCACCTATATCTTTTGCAGTTTGGACAACTCTACTCATCCCCGGAATTAAAGGCATCCTATAGGGCTGGTGAAGCTTATCCTCCATTGCTTTACCCATCAGTTCCATATCTGAATTTATAAATGCCCATACCATCAAGCTTGTACGACTCATGTTATATACAGCATCACTCATTGGCACTTGCGTAGGTAAAGCACTTCTGGCTTTTCTGGTGGACAACTCGTATTCCGGTATTGCAACTACTGTAGTTAAACCAGCAGGTGGCTGAATTTTCCTATAGATAGTCTCTTTATCAAATTGTGCACTCAATACAATTCCACCGAGTAATGCCGGAGCTACATTATCCGGATGACCTTCCATACAGGTTGCCAAGTGAAGGATTTGGTCATTGTTCAATTTGGAGCCGGTAATATGATTAGCAGCTACCATCCCTCCAACAATCACCGAAGCACTACTCCCCAAGCCTCTGGCTAAAGGAATGTTATTCTCTATCTCTATCTTTAGGCCTCTTGGTCTGTAATTAATTTCTTGGAATATTCTTGATGCGGCTCTGTAAACCAAGTTTGAAGTATTTCTTGGTACTCTCCCTGATCCATCTCCTTTGACTTCTATAACCAGATCGTTGCCTGCTTCCACCATCGCTATATGATTATACATATTTAAGGCCATCCCCAAGGTATCAAAACCCGGCCCCAAGTTAGCAGTGGTGGCAGGTACTCTGAGTACTACCATGTACGTTATCTCTCCTCTACTAACTGTTGATTATATTAAGAACAGCTGATTTTTGAGCAGGTACTTTAGTTGGCTCAGCAATTTGTTTAAGGGCATTGTCCGGATCTTTTAATCCATTACCGGTTAGCACACAAACTACAGTATCACCTTTATTAAACAGCCCTTTGGCTTTATACTTTAACACTCCCGCTAGTGAAGCGGCTGATGCCGGCTCGGCAAAAACACCTTCTCTTGATGCCAAGAGCTTATATGCAGCTAATATTTCATCATCAGTTACGCTGTCTATAAGACCTTGTGATTCGCTGATGGCATTTTTTGCTCCCTGCCAGCTTGCCGGATTTCCTATTCTAATGGCAGTTGCCACAGTTTCGGGATTTGTAACTATTTCATCTCTAACAATAGGTGCAGAACCTGCAGCTTGGAAGCCCAGCATTCTTGGACGGTCAGCATTTTTTCCGGTATCATAATATTCGTTAAAACCTTTCCAATATGCTGTAATATTTCCGGCATTACCTACAGGTATTGCCAAGAAATCAGGTGCTTTGCCCAAAGCATCAGAAACTTCAAAGGCAGCAGTTTTTTGACCTTCGATTCTATATGGGTTTAATGAATTAACAAGACTTATAGGGTATTCATTTGTAATCTCTTTAACAATTTCCAATGCTTCATCAAAATTACCTTCTATAGCCAAAACTTGTGCTCCATAAATCAATGATTGAGCAAGTTTGCCAAGGGCTATATTACCATCAGGAATTAAGACGATACACTTTAAACCACAGCGTGCAGCATATGCAGCAGCAGCGGCAGAGGTATTACCTGTAGAGGCACACATAATAGCTTTTGCCCCTTCTTCAACTGCTTTGGCTACTGCCATAACCATACCTCTGTCTTTAAAAGAACCGGTAGGGTTTAGACCTTCATACTTAAAATACAGGTTTAAATCCAGTTCTTTAGAGAGGTTTTCACTTTTCACTAAAGGAGTATTTCCCTCTAATAGTGTAAGAAATGGAGTTTTGTTTGTTACAGGTAGATATGCTTGATATTCTTTAATTAAGCCTTGCCACTGCATCTAGTTTCCCCCTTCAACACGAATAACACTTGAAATAGTGTCTACCATAGGCATATCGCCAATAGTTTTTAAAGCGTTTCTAAGGCTATTCTCATTTACCTTGTGAGTAATCAATACTATTTCAGCCTGACCATTTTTGCCCATGCTCTTTTGTACAACAGAAGCTATACTAACATCATAGTCACCAAAAATCCCGGCAATGCTGGCAAGCACTTTCGGTTTATCAGCAACTTTGAGTCTTAAATAGTATTCACTCTGTATTTCATCAATATTAATTATAGGGCTTTCTTCAAAACATGTACAGGAAATTCTTCCACTGACACCATGTTCAATATTTCTGGCTGCATTGATTACATCTCCTACAATAGCACTTGCTGTAGGCAGCTCGCCCGCACCTCTACCATAGAACATAGCTTCACCAATAGCATCACCCTTTAAGAAAATGGCATTGAATACATCATTTACAGTTGCTAAGGGGTGGTTTTTTGGAATAAACGCCGGATGAACTCTAACCTCAACTTGCCCATTTACATAATTGGCAATACCTAAAAGTTTGATAACAAAACCCAAATCCTTGGCATATTGAATATCGTCCGCTGTTATTTTAGTTATACCTTCTACGTAAACATCTGAAAAAGTTACCCTTGTATTAAAGGCTACGGAAGCAAGGATCGCTATCTTTCTTGCTGCATCATACCCTTCTATATCAGCTGTCGGGTCTGACTCTGCATAGCCCAAATCCTGAGCTTCTTTAAGTACGGCACTAAAGTCAGAACCCTCCTGGGTCATTTTAGTTAATATATAGTTGGTGGTTCCATTAATGATTCCCATTATCTGCTCCAGTTTATTACCTGCCAGACATTCTTTTAAAGGTCTGATAATTGGGATACCACCGGCTACACTTGCTTCAAAGAAAAGGTCACTGTTTTTCTTCTGAGCTATTGCAAACAACTCACTTCCATGCAGAGCAAGTAAATCTTTGTTGGCGGTAACAACTTGTTTGCCGTTTTCTAAAGCTCTAATAATAAAATCTTTTGCTACCTCAACTCCACCTATAACTTCTACTATAATATCAATTTCCGGATTATCCAATACTTCCTCAGGCTTATCTGTTAAAACTCCGTCAGACAGTTCTATAGAAGGCTGTTTGTTAATGTTTTTCTCTAAAACCTTTACTAACTCCACAGGTTTGCCAACTTTTTTGGCAATAGTATCTTGGTTGTTTATTAAAACTTTTGCTACACCGGTACCTACTGTTCCTAAACCTAATATACCAACTTTAATTGTATCCATAAATATTTCCTCCTTACGCCTGTCCGATAAGTTCGAGTTTTGCTACACCAGTCAGGTCATTTAGATTTTTAAGTAAATTGTCTAACGAAATACTCATTTGGGCTATTTCTACTGAAATAGTTACATGCCCTACTCCTTGTAGGGGTATATTTTGATTGATAGTCAAAATATTAGCATTAGCCATGGCAATGGTATTTAATACTTGTGATAAAATACCTGCCTGATCTTCTAAAAGCATTGATAAGCTGACTATGGTGCCTTTAAGAGGTGGGTCTTGTAATGGAAAAACCCCATCTCTATATTTATAGAAGGCACTTCTGCTTAAGCCAATTTTATCAACAGCCTGATTCACTGTTTCAACTTTTCTTTTGCCAATTAAGTCTTTGGCTTGAGCTGTTTTTAAAATAGCCTCAGGAAGAATATCTGCCCTTACAAGGTAAAACTTTGGTTCATTATTACTTCTTTTTGACATCGCATTTCACCTTCCTTTGATGTCCATGTCTTGAAAACAAATATCCATCTATGATAGACATTATAACACCCCCATTACGGGGGTGCAAGTAGAATCTTATTAAATTTAATACAATTTTATTGACTAACTGCTAATGCGTTATCCAGATCGTTAATTATATCCTGTACATCTTCAATCCCTATTGATAAACGGATTAAATCATCACTTACACCACTGGCTAATCGTTGCTCAGCAGTTAATTGCTGATGAGTTGTGCTTGCTGGGTGAATAACCAGAGATTTAGCATCTCCTAAGTTGGCAACTAAAGAAAATAGTTTTAAGTTGTCGATAAACTTTTTGCCTTCTTTAATACCACCTTTTATGCCAAAGGTCATTAAAGCTCCGTATCCCCTTGGAAGGTAATGATTAGCTCGTTCATGATATGGATGGCTCTTTAGACCGGGATAGTTCACCCAACTGACAAGAGGATGATTTTCCAAATATGTTGCTACTTTTAAAGCATTTTCGCTATGTCTTTCCATTCTAAGGGGCAGGGTTTCAACTCCTTGAAGAACTAAGAAAGCGTTAAATGGGCTAAGACAGCATCCCATATCCCTTAAAAGTTGAACGCGTGCCTTAATAATATATGCTAATGGTCCACACGCTTCAGTATAGCTTACTCCATGATAACTTGGATCCGGCTCAACAAGTCCGGGAAACTTTTCTTTATTCCATTGAAATTTACCAGAATCTACAATAATTCCGGCGATGGATGTACCATGTCCTCCAAGAAACTTGGTTGCTGAATGTATAACTATATGGGCTCCATGTTCAAAAGGACGGCATAAGTATGGAGTAGCAAAAGTATTATCCACTATTAGAGGTATGTTGTGTTCCTCGGCAAGTTTAGCTAACGCTTCAATATCAGGAATATCCATTCCCGGATTACCAATAGATTCTATAAACAGACATTTGGTTTTTGCAGTGATGGCTTTAGCCATTTCTTCGACTTCCGGCTTAACCATAGTTACTTCAACGCCCAGTTTTTTCAAAGTTACCGCAAACAGATTATAAGTTCCACCATAAAGGCTGGCAGATGATACAACATGGTCACCGGAATTACATATGTTTAAGATGGCAAGGGTACTTGCCGCTTGTCCTGAAGATACTGCTAAGGCTCCCACTCCACCTTCCAGAGCAGCCACTCTTTTTTCAAGGACATCAGTAGTAGGATTCATTATTCTTGTATAGATATTCCCCGGTTCTTCCAAGGAAAAAAGTCTGGCAGCATGGTCAGTATCTTCAAATAAAAAACTTGTAGTTTGATAAATTGGTACTGCTCTGGAAAGAGTATCTTTATCCGGAACATGCCCCTCATGTAGTACTTTTGTGTTAAAACTAAAATTATTGTTGCTCATATTTACCACTACTCCTTTATAAATAAATTAAGCCTCTTCAATAAGAAGAGGCTTTTGATATCCTTGGCTCTCATCTTATCTACCAGCTCTTTTAAGCTGCAGGATTTAGCACCTTCCCTCCAGGGAGGTTGCCGGGTTTCACAGGGCCAGACCCTCCACCACTCTCAATAAGATTGTTTATTAAACTATAACAAACTATACATCATTTTAAAGTATGTTGTCAATGGTTTTTTTTAATATATGTTTTCGCTAAAAGACTTTTTGTTGAAATATTATTTTTCCTTAAAAAACAAACCCGCTTGGCTTATGACATACAGTTCATCATAAGAATCCCACTGTGAAAAATTAATCATATCCCCTAATTCACGTTCTAGTCTATCTAAAAGCTCAGATTTAAAAGGAGAAAATTCATGATATGAATAGCTTCCATCAACATACCCACTAAGCCTTGAAAAAACATAACTATATCCACCAGGAGATGGGATATCAGCAATAGATTTCAATTCAAGACATTCCATATTCTGCAAATTATTAAAAATTTCATCAAGTTTTAATAATAATTGATTACGCAGTTTCTCAACTAGAATACGATTGTTTTCATCAGTGATATATGTACTAAATATACGCCTGATTTCTTTTAATTCATATTCATAACAATCACTACCAAATCTATTTTCATTTTCAGTGAAAAGGATTTCAATTTGTTCTAAAGGCTCTCTTTTCTTCGCTATAATTTTCTTTTTAAGATTTAAAATATATTCACCGCTTTGTTTATCAATTTCTGTAAGTATATTTTCTAAGTAATTGTATCTTTGAATTGCAAAATCCATTAGTTCGTTGAAATAAATACCTAAGTATATGTGGCCTGAGTTTGGCTTATTGCTGTATATTAAAACAGAAAAATCAGCACTACCTATGCCACTGCAAGACCAACTAGCATAATGCTTTTCTTCATTAGAATTTTCTAACAGATATTTAATATTAATTGGATGAGCTGCAAAGCAAGCTCTTATCGTTTTCCAATATTCATTGTCAGATACATTTTTGAGTTTATTTTTAAATTTCGAATTTTCATCTTTAAATGGTATTTCATCTGTATTAAAAAATACCCTGTGTAATTGCTGAATACCTTCCCACAAAATATCTATACAAGAAATTATTGTTATCATCCTAACACTATCTTCAAGACCTCTATTTTTTTCAAATTTATCGAAATCTATCCCATTAATAGCTACTTGAATCCAATCCATTGCTGAGCATATTATACTCCATTTATCTTTTTCATCCTTGCAATTATACATATTATAGGCATAGCTATATTTGATTTTTTCCCTAAGCTGATTAATTAATTTATCAGTTAGTTTATTTGATGACATTAATTATATCTCCATTCTTATCGTGTATCAATCGTACTTGCAGTATTTTTAATCATTTTAAAAAAGAAAAACCTCAATATTTTCAAGGTTTTTGATTACTTATTTCTCTTGCTCCATGTATTATTGCTAATACAGCCAGTTGATTATCTTTCACTTTATAAATAATGCGATAATTATAATATAAAATTTCTCTAAGTTTTTTATCCTGATATTCTGGTACAACTCTTCCAATGTTAGGAAATTCTTTAAGTTTTTCCACAGATTCAAAAATATTTTCTATAAGATTTAGTGCGTAGTATTCAGAATCTCTAGAAACATATTCTTTAATTTTCTCCAAATCTAATACTGCCGGCTCCGTCCAAATCAGTTTCAACTTCCTAATATCCTTTTTTTAGCATCATCATGGGATATCACATTCCCTGCCTCTAAGGCTTTTAAGGACACTGATATTTTTCTTTTGACATAAAATTGATACATAATATCCTCCCAAGTAGCTTGTTCTGATATATTATCAATTATTTTTTTTGCTTCTTCTTTAGGCATGAGCATTCATTACACACCTCATTTATTTATAGATTTTTCTATTTATTATTATATCATAAAGACAAGCAAAAAAGTCGGCGATTAAGCGATTTTATTAACACCAGTAAAATCGTTAAAAACATAGTTCCCGCTTATTTCAATAACAATTAGGCATCTTCCTCGCCAATGATAAGGCTGTCTTTTCCGTTGAAAACTTCCATTGTCATCAGCATACCCAAGCGATAACCATAAACGAATCGATCAAGGTTAGTTAGTTCAGTGATTTCTTGTTGTGCTTCGGAGTAGGATTCCAGTATTTGCTTTTCTTCTTCATTAAGAATAGCAAGCAGCTTGTCCTCACTCTTAGATAATTGTTTCATTACTTTACTATAATGAGAATCTTTTGTGAAAAATCTAGGCTCTGTCAAAATGTTACCTAGGGCAAATTCTTTCAAAATACTTTTCATTGAAAACCGTTCCTTTCGTTATGCGCTTTCGCAACATATTTTTTCTCTAGGAAATCAGCTTTCTTTGACGCAAATTCTATTCGGAGAAATCCCTTGAAAACTTTTCCAAAATGATTATACCATGCAAAGCAAACAAAATAAATTAGCTAATAGCCAATATTAAGTAAGAAAATTTGCTTTCAATTCATCATATTCATCACTTGCCAGGATCAGGGTCGGAATCCAATGTAATAAAGTAGTCATAAAATGGCATCAGAAATTGATAGCCATTGACGAGGTGATCTGCTAGTTTTGGAGAAAAGAGTTCTTCTCCGTTCGGCTGTTCGTGGACTAGTGAAAAAGATTTCCTATTATACCAATCGGCTACTTTCAGTGATGGAGCATCTTTTTTACGTTTATACTCATCTCCAGCAAGAATGAACTCATCCTGTTTTTCTAGTGGGGCAATAAGCTTTTCAAATTTCTTGGGGTCACGGTCAATACGTGCTCGAAA
>Ga0123355_10000291_pt1 | contig 64274 bp, 55 predicted proteins | sample TergutEmb28metaG_3_FD_89872 | JGI IMG/M metagenome (GOLD analysis project Ga0123355, IMG submission 89872) | Embiratermes neotenicus P1 segment gut microbial communities from Petit-Saut dam, French Guiana - Emb289 P1 | ecosystem: Host-associated > Arthropoda: Insects > Digestive system > Gut ...
CCCGAAAGCCCAGAGCAAATCATCACCGCTCTGGGCTTTTTTGCGTTTTCAAACAAAATAACTTTCGGAAAACACTTGACAAAGATTCAATCCATAAGTTTATAGCTATAATAAAAAAGGCTGCAAATATAAAAATCCCAAGCAAGATAAGGAACACCGCAAAAAAAGCACCTGTATCCCCTCCTATTTGGTTGATTGTATGAGTGAACAAAACACCACCTATAATGATAATTCCTAAGGGGATAAATATAAGTTTTGCAAAAAATACCACAAACAATCCAATAAGCGGCATAGCCAATTTCCCGCCCGCACTCCAAAGAAAACTTTTCACTCCCCCACATTCCCTTCCTCATTAATCGCTATAACTATGCGCCATATCATCCCTAATTTGGCTCTTTGCCCTTTCACTTTCCCGCTGCTGCCGTTGTTCCTCTTGTAAAGCCCTTAGTTTTTCCTCTGTTGGTCTTAACTCATGCTCTGTTGCCTCGACTTGCGCCCTTAGCTGATTGATAGCTTCCGGTGCCTTTTCGGGTTCAACATTATATGCACGTAGAAAAAACTCATACGCTTTTGCACTTGAGCCCTTTAGTTGTTCTATTTCGCTGTCTACCTCTGGTGATTCTTCACGACCTTTGCTTAACTCGGCAATTTTTTCATCCGTGCCTTGCATAACCCCAAGCCGTTGCTCCATCTGCCTTGCTTTAAACTTCTGCCCCTGGGCTTCTCGCTTTTGTGTGACGTAGATGGTTTGCATATCGGCTAGTTGTTCTGATGAAACATGCTCCGTTTTAGGTGGGTTTTTAGCCTTAAGTGCAATATTTTGGTCTTGCTCGATACCATGTGCTTTTTCATACGGTTGAGGCTTCGGCAACTCATATTTACCAAGTTCGCTACGCTCCAAAGTGACTACATTTATAAAATCAATTTTATTATCTATTTTGTCATTGCTTATGACTGCATCACGCTCAACAGTATTCCAGCAATTATTTTCGTGGTCGCAATAATCACCTATAAAAGCGTGCGCCTTACCACTGGATTCCTCGGCGAAAATCCGTGATGCTTCATCCCAGTCAATGTTTTCTACATCATCGATGTCAAATCCTGCTTTGTGAGCCACCATAGCAACTGTCATGTATTGAGGTTCATTTTCTTCGAGCATAGAATTATGCGCACGGCAGAACGTTTCGGCCTTCTCTCTGGCTTCGATGAATTCACCATTAAATTCATCTGTAGAGTACCCACTCCAAAAAACGGGATCATATCCTTCGTGATGTTTTTTTATGTAATCACGGAAACTTTCAGCATTCCAATCTCTCGCCATTTTAATTGAACTCTACCTGTCGCTTTAGTGAGTTTGCTTCGCAATACTCTAAAACTGATTTTTTAACAAACTCAATCTCTTCTCCTGTTAGCTTTCTTTCAACTGGCTCTATCACTTTTCCACTCCATGTATAAATGCTTAATAGATTGCCGATACACGGCTCTCCCCCAAATCTTACAGTCATTCCTTGAAGGATGCCTTCATTAAATTTAACAATCATCTCGCCATGCGACACCTTTAACTCCATCAAACCACCCCTTTCTTTGGATAAAAACACCATATCACGCCACAGTACAAAATGCAACAAAATATTTAAGAATTTCAGCATATCTTCCAGACTTTCATCGTGTCAGTCCATAGCTTCTTTTCTTCTCCATTTCTTCTAAGTATTCGGCCTGAATATTTCTTTTCCGCATAATTTGAATTTCTATCTCAATCTCATTTTTCCGCTCCATCAACTCGCTTTCTTGCCGTTTCAATTCTTGCATAAGCGCATAAGCACGTTCGTTATTTCGCAACACTTCTGCACTGGCCTCCTCTGGCTCAACACCATAATTACGCTTGAAAATTTCTCTCCCTCTTGGGTCACGAATCTGCACTGCACGTTGCGCCATTTCCTTAGCCCTATGCTCCAATCGCTGAATTTCACGGCGTTTGTCAGCACACCACTGTAAATCACGTTCAATTTCCTTATATGCGTCTTGCATTGCATTAAAATGCTCATCATCTCTAATAGTAGCCCCATTCGCTTGCTTTTGCTCATTTCGCACACTTGCCAATTTTTCACGCATTGAAGGCTCATGGTCAATAGCTTTTTTCTCTCGCTGCTCTAAAGACTTATTCCTCTCCAAAATCGCCCGATTCCTATCCCCAACCGCCGTCCGAATCCCCTTCTTCTCCAAATTCCATGCCTTATGCCCCATATGCACAGTCGGCTCACGGTCAATCCCCTGCGCTTTTAGCGATAAATGGCTAATCCGCTCATCCATCCCCAATCGCTCAAACTCACGATTAACAATCACTGCCCAATCTTCCCGCCATTTCAAAAGCGTTTCCGTCTTATCCCAATCGGTGCTATCCACTTTCCGACTTTTCCAGTTCCCGCTCGCAAGCCGTATCCGCTCCCCATTTCTATCTAAAATATACTCTTTTTTTGATTTCGCCCTCCACGTCCCATCTTCATTAATCGGCCTCACCGTTAGCTGAATATGCGCATGTGGATTTTCCTTCCGTATCGTCAAATTTTCAAACGGATATTCCTCATTCGGGCGGTCATGAATATGCCCCGCATGTATCGAAAAATCTACACACATTCCCTCATTAACAAACTGCCTCTGCACATAATCCCGCACAACCTTGATTTGCTGCTCTCTCGTCAACTCATTCGGCAAGGCAACAACAATTTCCCGCCCTGTCCTTGCATTATGATTTCTTTCCGCTTTTTCAGCTGCATTCCACAGTGTTTCCCTATCTCTATATATTTCAGGCGCATGGCTCGGCAACATAATTTCATTGTGAACAATCTCACTTTTATGGGTAAAATCATGCTCATTCAATTTCTCCCCTGCACGATATGCAGCCGCACCAACTGCACCACGCCGCTTCGTATAATCAAGGCGAATACCATCACGCTCATGCAGCAAATTCTCCCCAGTGCGATACGCAGCCGCCCCCACAGCAGTCCGCCCAGAACCGCCCCCAATTATCTTTACATCCATGTAAAAGAACGCCATACAAGCCCGCCCTTTCGCCCCCTCAATACTTACAGGGTATGCAAGGCTGCTTGGTCAGGTTGCAAGAAAAACACCGGCGGTTTTTGCCGGTGTGTAGATGCGCCCTTAGTCGGCTTTGGATGGCGGGCCAGCTTGGCGGGGTTTAGGGGTGTGCGAGTTGCTTAGGCAACGAGCAAGTATTTATTTTTGGTTTAATAGCTTTTCAATTTTCGGACGTGTTTGCTTCTGTTTCACTGGCTTTTTTCGCTTTTGGAATTTTGCCTTTGACAGCGTCTTTATGATTGTGGTGAGTTCTGCAATTTGCCTATCCTTCTGCCTTAATTGCGCTAACAAACCATCCGTCACATTGCACAACATTGCTATTTTTTCACTGCCTTTTGATGGTTTTTTTACAATAACAGGCATATTGAACGCCTGCTTAATAAGGATTTCAGCATCAAACGGTATCATTAGAATACCATTTTCTTTTGTCACTAATGACTGTAAAGCCAGTGATAACGGTGGTTTGCTGATTCTATAAAATACCGCCTGCTTTGTTACGCCTATCTCTTCTGCAATCTCTCGTATCGTTTTCATAATCGCTCATCCTCTCTTGTCCATTCCAATTCTATTCAAAGGTCATAGAATAGCATCCATTTTTTTCTTGACAATATTCAGCTGCTATTATACGGTTACAGTTAAGGAACACAGTAAATTATTGAAATTAACTTGTAATAGGGACAAAGCTAACTTGCATAACCTTTGGTAACTTGCTTTATTGGAGGTATGCTAATTTGTGGAAAAAACCTGAGCATGTATATATAGGTGATGAAATTCCAAAAATCAACCCAAAACAGCATTATACATTCATTGAAAATTATCAAAAATCTATATTTCTCGCATTAGTTGAAAGAAATTTGCTAACACCCAAGCAATGCGAAGAATGTATAGAAGAATTAGAACATCAAAGAAAGGGGCAATTGAATGAATAAGTACGAAAGAATGAATCAAGAACGTATGCTTGTAGAAACGAAGAAGCGAATTGCCGCATATTGCCGTGTTTCAACAGATAGGGACGATCAAGCGAATTCATTTGAGAGCCAGCAAAAATATTTTAAAGACTACATAGAACGTATGCCCGATTGGGAACTATGCGAAATATTTGCAGATAAAGGCACAACCGGCACAAATACAAAAAAGCGCAAAGAATTCCATCGTATGATTGCATGTGCTAAGCATGGTGACTTTGATTTGATTATTACCAAAGAGATATCACGTTTTGCAAGGAATACGCTTGATAGTATACACCACACAAGAGAACTGAAAAAGCATGGAGTTGGCGTTATCTTTCTAAATGATAATATAAACACGTTAGACCCTGATGCAGAGTTACGCCTTACAATTATGAGTTCCATTGCACAAGAGGAAAGTCGCAAAACATCCGAACGTGTGAAATGGGGCCAAAAGCGTCGAATGGAACAAGGTGTAGTCTTTGGAAGGGACATGCTGGGATATGACGTAAGAAAAGGACAAATGTTTATCAACCAAGAAGGCGCAAAGTTAGTAAAATTGATTTTTGAAAAGTTTGCACATGAAAACAAAGGCTCCCATACAATAGCCCGTGAACTAAGGGAGGCTGGGCACAAAACCATCACAGGTAATAGTCACTGGACGAACTCCGTCATATTTAAAATAATAAGAAATGAAAAATACTGTGGCGACCTTGTTCAAAAAAAGACAATTACACCTGATTACTTATCACACGAAAAAAAGTATAATCATGGTGAAGAGGAATTTGTCATTATTAAAGACCATCACGAGCCGATTATTAGCCGTGAGTTGTTTGATGAAGCAAATCGCATATTAGATGAGCGTGCACTTTCTGCAGAAGGCAAATCAAAGCATTCAAATCGCTATGCTTTTTCAGGTAAAATTAAATGTGGCACATGTGAAAACTCATATGTAGCAAGATATAAGATTCGTAAAGATGAAAGCGTATACAAGGCGTGGCGTTGCATAGAGGGAGCACGAAATGGAAGCCCGCAAATTGATAAGGCAGGGAATCAAATAGGCTGTTCATCACCAAGCATAAGGAATGAGGACGCTTTGCACGTAATGTCCCTTGTTATGAATAATTTAGAAATAGAAAAAAATTCAATAGTTAAAAATGTTGCGCACATAATACAGAAAGTTACATCTCGTGGTAATATTGTATACGATGCAGACAAAATGCAAGAGCAGATTAAAAAAGTAGAAGATAAGAAAGCACGATTGCTAGAACTTTATATGAGCAAAGATATAGACAAAAATGACTTCATAACTGCACGGAATAAATGTGATTTGGAGATTGATAAGCTTAATGAGATATTAAAGAGCATAGATAAACGAGATTCCATCATCAAGCACCAAAGCCAGCTGCTAAAGGATATCACTTCCGCAGTTGATGAATTGATTTCTAACAATGATATTCATAACGAGATTTTCTTCCGCAATATTCTCGACCGGATGATAATTCAAAGCAAGAACCATATAGACGTGTATTTAAAGCTGTTACCTCATAAATGGAGCTATGAGCTATCGAAAGCGATACAAGTAACGGATAGCATAAGCACTAAAAAAAACGATGTAAGGTTGTCCCAAGAAAGCGAAGAAAATGTGGGGCATTTTACTACACGATGTAGGAACCGAGGAGTTGGCCCACCTGGAAATGATAGGCACTATATGCCATCAGCTAATAGACAAGGCTACTCCGGCACAAATGCGTGAGGCTGGCATGGACGCCGAATATGTAAATCATGGCCTAGGAATTTACCCCTCAGGTGCCGGCGGCGCACCTTGGACTGCGGCATATATACAGTCCAAAGGCGACCCCATTACCGATTTATACGAAAATTTGGCAGCAGAACAAAAGGCCCGCAGCACGTACGAGTATCTCTTGGATTTGATTGATGACCCGGATGTTGCTGACCCGATTAGGTTTTTACGGGAACGGGAGGTTGTGCATTTCCAGCGGTTTGGGGAAAGCTTGAACATTGTGCGGGATTATCTAGGTAGCAAACGCATGTTTTACGGGAAGTAAATAGCATCAACTAATGCGACGAAACATGTAATAGCCCTGTATTTTGAATGCTTTAGAATACAGGGCTTTGTTGTGTCTATCTTGTAGGGCCGTATAATATTGGGTAAAATAAACGCTATAAGGATGGTGAAGCTTATGCAACGATATGTGTTTAACCCCACATTTGAAAGCCCTTTGCGGTATATACACCCACTTCAAGTAAAAAGCGTGTCACGTATTTTGAGTGAACCGTTTGCTGATTACATTGACTATGTTATCTTGTTTGGGGGAGCCTGGATTTAGCATGTGGCATTGATAGCGATTTAGATTTCTATGTAATATCAGAACATGACCAAGATATAGTGTATAAAGAAATTTATGACCGCATAAAAAATAATGGGAGGCCATTCGATATACTTGTTTCAACCCACGAGGATTTTATTGCAGAAGCCGCCGAGTTTGGTACGGTTGAGCATCGTATCTTACAGGAAGGGTTGTGTTTATATGCCAAAACGCAAAATAACATTGTTAGAGCGGGCTGAGGGTGATTTAGAAACCGTAAGGCGTTTACTCCCATCAAGTAATGATGAAGTTATGGTTGATATATGCGCCTATCACTGTCCGCAGTGCGCTGAAAAAGTGGCTAAGTTCCTAATTCTGCTAGAAGGAAAGGAATATTGCATAGACCACCGTTCTGACCAATACCTACAAGACCTTGATGATACAGAAGCTAAAGAACTGATTAACGCAATATCACATAAAATTGATAGTTGGGCTACATCTATAAGATACAGCAGGACTGCCATGTCCAACAAAATTGCGGTGACAGAGGTGCTTAATGTCTGTGAACAACTGGTTAAACTGGCCAATGACCGTATTCCACCGGTCGTAGTTGAGTCAGACACTACTATCTTTGCTGTTGTTAATGGCAATGGTTAGAAAAGTTTGATATTTACTGGGTTTTCACGCACTGTCATAATACAGGTTTGGCGAAAGCCTGAACATCGTGCGCGATTATCTTGGTAGCAAGCGCATGTTCTATGGGAAGTAAGTTGCATAATCTATAACAATTTCCCCCCTTAAACGATCTCGTCCGAGCCGAAAATCTCGAACGCATCAACGTGTTTTCGACGGCAGGCGAGGCCGATTAAAAGGCGCATTGCTATAATATGTAGCGTAACGTACAAAGCCCCGTATCTTAGATATTTTAGGATACGGGGCTTTGCTTTGCCTGATTTGCAGGGCTGTTATTCCATGGGGTGAAGTGATATATTAAAGGCGAAGCATTTTCATCAACGAAAGGGGAACGGTCAAATGAGTTGGGATATAATATGGTGGACTATAATGGTGGCAATAAGCGCCGTAAATGTGTTAGCTGTCATGGTAATTCTATGCAAGTGGCACAAAGATATTAATTCGCTGGCAATTGCATTTATCTGCATATTTGTGGGTGTGGCAATGTACCGCAGTGTGTTTGTATCCAGCTACCCCGGCTTGCTTGTTTGGTTTGATACTGTTTTCAACAGCCCGTTTATAATACGATGCCTTGCTACTTTTGCCGAAATGAGTTTTATAGGCATTTTTGCATTGGTGTTATATAAACTAAACAAGGAATATCCGGTGGGAAAGTTTCTCTCATTAACTCCGTTTCTGGGGGTGCTGTTTATAGCCGTCGCCCAGTATTTTGCATTTGAAGGGCTTACTAAGCAAAGCGGCATCGGCTTTATTATCGAGGAAGCGCTATGGGCAGCCGCGTTTTTGATTTTAATTCCGCTGGTAATCATTCGCCTTCGTTTAATTAAAATGCCAAACATTAGCAAACACCAAAAAATTGCTATTATTGCTATAGCAGCGTGGTGCTTTGGATACGGAGCCTTTCAACTATTCTATGGTTTGCCGTTTATCCATTCGGGCTACCTTCCCATGGGTACTGCCCCGGTAGGCACGGCTTTGCAACGGGCTGTTTTTGACTTCACGCCCACCCGCGATTTTGCAACATGGGGCGGAGCGGGGTTCTTTATCTGGCATGGCTCGTATTTTAGTATTTGTTCGTGGCTGCTTATAACAATTGTGTATAATACGCGAAAATTTACAAAACCTCCCGCAAAAACATCCCAGTAAACGATTCGTTGCATCTTGCCACCTCCTCCGGTGTTCCAGAGGCTACAATTTGGCCGCCTCCCCGTCCACCTTCCGGGCCTAAATCTACTATATAGTCCGCAGTTTTAATCATGTCCAGGTTATGCTCAATCACAACTACGGTGTTACCCCAGTCTGTAAGTTTTTGCAAAATTTCTATCAGCCTGTGTACGTCGGCGGCGTGCAGGCCCGTGGTTGGTTCGTCTAGTACATACAATGTTTTGCCGGTGGCGCGGCGGCTTAACTCCGTAGCCAGTTTTACCCTTTGGGCCTCGCCCCCCGACAGGGTTGTTGAGGACTGCCCAAGCTTTACATAGCTTAGCCCAACATCGTAAAGGGTTTGAAGCTTGTCCCGCAGTTTTGGCAGGCTTTCGAAGAAGGTAAGGGCGGCCTCGACGGTCATATCCAGCACGTCGGATATGGATTTACCCTTGTATTTGACCTCCAATGTTTCCCGGTTATAGCGCTTGCCCTGGCACACCTCGCAGGGTACGTATACATCCGGCAAAAAGTGCATCTCTATTTTAATTATCCCGTCGCCTGTACAGGCTTCGCACCTGCCGCCCTTTATGTTAAAGCTGAACCGCCCTTTTTGGTAGCCGCGGACTTTAGCCTCCGGCACTTGGGAGAAAACGTCCCGCACCAGGTCAAACAGGCCCGTGTATGTGGCTGGGTTGCTGCGAGGCGTGCGTCCTATTGGGCTTTGGTCTATGTTGATAATTTTATCCAGAAACTCCAGGCCGGTGATGTCCTTATGGCGTCCCGGCTTTGTTTTTGCGCGGTTTAAATCCCTGGCAAGGCGTTTGTACAGCACCTCGTTTACAAGGGAACTTTTACCGCTGCCGCTTACGCCCGTTATACAGGTGAAATTACCTATAGGTATCATAACATCTATGTCTTGCAGGTTGTTCTCCGCAGCGCCGTGAATGTGTAAATTATTGCCGTTTTGCTTGCGTCGGGTGGTTGGGGTTTCGATTTTAAGCTTTCCGCTTAGGTACTGGCCGGTAATGGATTTTTCACAGGTGTGAATGTCGTTTATATGCCCTGCGAAAACTACCTCACCCCCGTGTACACCTGCGCCGGGGCCTATATCCACTATATAGTCCGATGCCCACATGGTGTCTGTATCATGCTCTACTACAATTAGCGTGTTTCCTATATCCGCAAGGTGTCGCAGGGTTTTAAGCAAGCGGCTGTTGTCGCGCTGGTGCAGGCCTATGCTGGGCTCGTCCAATATATACACCACCCCCACCAGGCCGGAGCCGATTTGGGTAGCAAGGCGGATACGCTGTGCCTCTCCGCCGGAAAGTGAGCCCGCCGCCCGTGCCAAAGTTAGATAATCCAGACCAACATCCATTAGAAAGCCTGTACGGGCATGGATTTCCTTTAGTATGGGGCCGGCGATAAGCAGTTGGGTAGGGGTTAGGTTAAGCCCGGCAAAAAAAACCTGTACGTCGCCTATGGTCATGTCTGTGACTTGGGAGATATTCATATCGCCTACGGTTATTGCCAGCACTTCCGGTTTCAGCCGCCGCCCATTGCAGCCGGGGCAGGGGATGCTGGTCATAAAGGCTTCGTATTCCGCACGCATATAATTAGATGTTGTTTCCTTATACCGACGCCACTGGTTGTTTATTATGCCTTCGTGGGTATATGGGTAAGAGCGGGGCTGGCCGTCCTGGCCGGTATAGGATATTGTTAGTTTCTGGCCTGTGCCGTACATTATTACTTCCTTGACCGATGCAGGCAGTTCCTGGTACGGCGTGTTTAAATCGAAATCAAAGGCCTCGCTTAGGGCGCGTATGATTCCTCTTGAGCCGCTGTTTTCGTCTTTTATGGCGTTCCAGCCCGGGGAAGCCACGGCACCTTCGGCCAAGGATAGGGCCGGGTTTGGGACTATTAAATCCGGGTCGATAATCAGCTTCATGCCAAGGCCGACACAGTCCTGGCAGGCGCCGGACGGGTTGTTGAAAGAGAACATTCTAGGCTCTACCTCTGATAGGCTTATACCGCAGTCCGGGCAGGAAAAATTTTGGCTGAAGGGGATGTCTTCCGTGGCGGGAGTGTCTGTCTCCGCTTGGGTGGGCTGCACGTTTACTACCAGCAGCCCGCCTGTTAATTGCATGGCTGCCTCTATGGATTCAGACAGGCGCTTTTGTATTCCGTCCCGCACAACCAAACGGTCGATTACGATATCTATGTTATGTTTCTTGTTTTTTTCCAGTTTCACGTCCTCGCCTAAGTCGTAAATTATGCCGTCTATACGGGCCCGGACATAGCCGGAACGGCGGGCGTCTTCCAATAATTTCGTATGCTCGCCCTTGCGCCCGCGCACCACCGGCGATAGTATTTGCAAGCGCGTGCCCTCAGAAAGAGACAAAACCCTGTCTACAATTTGGTCCACGGTTTGGCGCTCTACAACTTTGCCGCATATATGGCAGTGGGGTATCCCCACCCGGGCATACAGCAGGCGGAGATAGTCGTAGATTTCCGTAACCGTGCCCACGGTAGAGCGAGGGTTTTGGCTGGTGGTTTTTTGGTCAATTGAAATGGCGGGGCTTAGGCCCTCGATAAAATCTACATCGGGCTTTTCCATTTGCCCAAGAAACTGGCGCGCATAGGCCGAAAGCGATTCTACATATCGCCGCTGGCCTTCGGCGTAAATGGTGTCGAATGCGAGGGATGTCTTGCCGGAGCCGCTTAATCCGGTAAAGACTATCATTTGATTACGTGGTATCTCTAGGTCTACATTTTTTAGGTTATTGCCTCTTGCGCCTTTTATTACGATTTTGTCCTTGTTCATGTGTGGTAGGGTCCCCTTTATGCAGAATATTGAAAGCCTTTGCCGATTGTTATAGCCGTTTTAGTTACTGGCATTTTGTTCGGGTATATTCTAGCGTAGATTTTGGCGCAATGCAATGAACGTACGTTTGTGTGAGTATTGAAATGATATAATTTCACGCTATTATAGATATTACTGTTTAAAAAATGGAAATCCCGAAAAATCAAAAAGCGATTTTTCGGGATTTCCATCATGTATAGTGCTTTTTAATGAGAATGATGATTTTTGTCATTCTCATTTGAAACACTTTCCGAAGCCATAGCAATTTCAATCCCGCATTTTGGATTGAAATTGCTATACAGCGAATTATGGTACAAACCCTAAAAAAGGTTTATCATTATTGACAAAACTGACCACCCATCATTCAATCTCAACGTGTATGACTATATCTTGAGTTCATACAGGATTTTATTTAATATTTCCATAGGAGGAAGCAATTTATCATTTCTTACACAATTGATAGTTATAATATTGTCCATAGTAGAAGTCATTTGTAAGTATAAATTCCTTACGGATTCCTGCATTGTCATGTTGTTTTCATATACATCTTTTTTTCCGTCTAGGTAGCAGCGCTCGCCCTTTTGGTTATTTAACTCGGCCCCTATTTTGGATGGAACATCTAAAAAGATGCATATGTCTGGAACAGGCAGTGATAACTGGCTGTACTCCAACTCAAATAACCAGTCTACATACTCCGCTCTGGCGGACTCGGGTATCCTTGATGCCTGATAGACTGCGTTTGATATTGTGTATCTGTTAAAGATTATATACTCATATTGGCCTGTATCAATTTCGGACAAAGTTTTCCAGCGGTCTATTGCGTACCATAAACTCATGGACTTTATATCTACGGCATTGGCATCCACAGGACCCTTAGACGAAAGATACGCTCCTATCTCCTTCCCAAAAAAAGAATCATACTGTGGGAAGTCAATTAATAAAGCACTGTGACCCATGCCAGCAAGGTGATCCCTTAATAAGTTGGACTGCAGGTTTTTACCGGCACCGTCTATCCCTTCAATGCATATAAATATCGTTGGTTTTTTGCTCATTGGGCTTCATCCTTCATTGATTTTGAAATGGCGTACTCATTGTTTTTCTTTGTACGCCGTTCTTTCATTCCATAAAAGGTAATCAATCGCGTCAACTTTACCATCCTTTCTTTTTAAGTTCAATAGCGTGTATCTCGGTATCAAGTGTCCTAAGCATCACTTAAACACACGGGCCATATCTCCAGCCATGTTTGACATATCGCAGTTTTATATGACCTTGCTCTCGGGCAGTTTCTTGCTTAACGCATTGTAAAATCTTAAAAGGCTTAAAAATCGTAAAGGCATTCCAATGGATATGCGCTGCCCGTCTGCCAGGATAATTGAGAAGCTGTAAAAGAAAACAATCCTGTCTATGTGACTATAGTTTATTGTGTGCATCTTGTTTCTTATATGTATTTCCATATGCCTTCTATGCATGAAGGCGTGCCCTTTCCCATCAAATATATGTCCCCCTAATTACCCTGGCAGCACCAAAGATAATAACCCAATCAAAAACCCAAACAATCCTCCAAGCATAACAATTAGTTTTAACTCCCGCCCCACAACAGACAGTATCACCCTTTCAGTATCGGCAATGTCCAAGCCGCCCATTTTCTGTTCAATCATGTCGGCAATGGGCATGTGGGTGGCCAGATATGTTGCCGCAACTTCCAGCACACGGCGCACCATAGACGCATAAGGCTCTTGCTGAAAAATAATATTTGCGCCGTCGCGTATGTGAAAGGCACAGATATGCTCGCATATTGCGCGGTTATTATTGCTGGCGTTAAACAGTGCAGGCAGTATGCTGGCAGGTGTTATTGGGGCGGCTTGGGATGTTTCGTCTGGGGTTTCTGCCGCATTTAGTTCAGGGGCTTTGGCGGTTATTAGGCTGTCGATGGCGTTCATAACCCCTGTGCGTATTGTCTCTTGGTTTTCTGGGTTTGCCAGATATTCAAAAATTGCTTCCTTTATATTATTGTAGATTTTATTGCGGTTAACAAACATTCCGGCCAGCCGGCTTATGCTTTTTTCCGCAATTTGGGCTGTAATCTCCGCCAGTTTTTGGTCAAGTTCCGGGAAGCGCTTAGGGAAATTAATCAAGCCGTCGATAGCCTTGGGCAGCAAGGCATCGGCGGCTTTTTTTGCCGGGGCCGATATAAGTGATTCCAGATAGGCAACAGGGTCAGCTATGCCCATGCCCTGTATGCACTCGCCGATTGTGGCATCAGGAAGGGGCCAAACAGATGGGTCAGCCAGCTTATTTGCCAGCACATCGGGGGTTAACAAATGTACACTTACAGCCTCGCCCAGTTTCCTGGCAAGGCGGCTGCGCTCTTTTGGGATTAGGCCGGGTGTGAAGGGCAGGCGAATGCCAAAAAGCCGTATTTCCCGGTGGGGCCTAAACAGCATTTTGATTGCAATCCAATTAGTAGATAAGGCGATTATCCCGCCCAGAACAGGTGGCAGAAGAAATTGTATAATATTCATGGCTCACTCTTTCAATTTGATATTTTGGGGCTATATATGCGTTTCGATTTGAAATGGGCTGAAGCAAGCCGGAAAATGCAACGCTTCAATGCATTTTTGGGCGCAGTCTGAAGCCCAATTTCAAACGAAATCGCTTTAAAAAATTTACGTTATTCTGGGGCGATGGTTGCATTTTGCCATGGCAACTATATGGTATAATCACGCAATAAAGAAATGAAACCCGCTGTTTTAGGAGGAATTGTCATAGAAAACCTATCCACTCGCTCCGGCTTACGCCGGATAATAGAGCAATACGGCATCCAAACCCGTAAGAAACTAGGCCAGCACTTCCTGGTAGACACCCATGTAGTGGAGAAAATAATTTCCGCCGCAGATTTGTCTGCTGCTGACTGCGTACTGGAAATAGGCCCCGGGCCCGGTGGGCTGACACAGGCGCTTTCTGCCCACGCCGGGCATATCGTGGTTGTGGAGTTGGACAAGCAGCTAATCCCGGTGCTGGAATCGCTGTTTCCCGGCCCAAATATCACCATAATCCAAGGCGATATACTAAAGATTAACCTGCCGGAAATCCTGGCCCCACATGCCGCCCGCCCTGTAAAAGTAGTAGCTAACCTGCCATACTATATCACAACGCCGGTGATAATATATCTTTTGGAAAGCGGCCTGCCCTTTAAATCCATCACCGTAATGGTGCAAAAAGAAGTCGCTAGGCGCATGGCTGCAAGCCCAGGCACTAAGGATTATGGCTCCTTAACTTTGGCCATAAAATACCATGCGGATGTAGATTTGGTTGCAAATGTGCCGGTTAACAGCTTCATGCCGCGCCCGGCTGTGGATTCCGCCGTCGTGCAGCTGCACCCGCGCCCCCAGCCCCCCGTAACCGCAGACAAGACCCAGTTATTTAAAATTATACATGCCGCCTTTAACCAGCGCCGTAAAACTTTGGTAAACGCCCTGGCGGCTGGGCTTGAAATGGACAAGGCCATTATAGTAAATACCCTGGCAGAATGCGGCTTAAAACCAGACGTCCGTGGCGAAACCCTGGATATGGCAGCTTTTGCGCAGATAGCGGCGGTGTTAAAGATGTGACTATTGGTTAGGAGATGTATTGTGACAGAGTTTAAACAATTACAAGAACGGATTTATAGAAACAAAGCGGCAAAAGGTTTTAATACAACAGATGTTTATATGGAATTTTGTTATACATTTGGAGAACTTTCTGAGGCCTGTGAGGCATATATGAAAAAAACAGGCAACATAGGGGAAGAATTAGCCGATGTAGCCATATATTTATTGGGACTCGCGGAGATTCTCGGCATTGATTTAGAGCAAGAGATATTAAACAAAATTGAAATAAACGAGAAGCGCAAGTACATACAGGAAAACGGTATAACTAAGAAAATAGAGGGTTAACTAGCCATAATTCAGAATCCCGGAAATAAATTTACTAGATATGTATAAATCTCTCAATTGTGATACATACTATCCCTGTAAGTACTTAACACCGCCCACTGCGCGGTTGCCGAAGGGAGGTTAGTAGGTATGGATAACAAGAAAAACACCGCAGACATGAATACCAATAACAAAAAGTCTGACCGGACAGCTTTTGCCGACGAACTCAACATGGACAACACCAACAACAAGCAAAACCACAAGAACAACAAGTAGTTTAAGGCAGTAAAACCTTGGGGGCGAAGCCCCCAAGGTTTTTTCTTTTATTATTATTCTTCTTCAGCCTCATACGGCCTCACGTTGCTGGCCTTATCTAAATAAAGCACCCCATCTAAATGGTCAATCTCATGACAAAATACCGATGCCATATATTCTTCAGCTTCTATTGTAAAATTCTCTCCGTCACGGTTTTGTGCCTCTATCTTAATCTTCCCGGGCCGTATAACATCACCGCAGTATCCCGGTACGCTTAGGCAGGCCTCGTCGCTTTCGTAGGTGCCTTCCTCGGATACTATTATCGGGTTTATCAGTTCGTATTTCTCTTCATCAACTTCGATAACGGCAATGCGCCTAAGCACCCCAATTTGCGGCGCCGCAAGCCCCACGCCGTTTTTGTCGTGAAGGGTTTCCCACATGTCGTCAAGCAGCGCCAATGTTCCGGCATTAATCTCTTTTACCGGCTTAGCCTTTTTCTTTAGAATCTCGTCACCGTTTAGGCGTAATTGTCTTAATCCCATAATTCTCTCCCATGAGTTTAACATTTTAATCCAACATAACCGGGTCAAGGGTCAAATGCAGGTTTATACCGGTTAGCGGGTCGTTTTCACGTAGCTTTCTTACACAATATAGCACAAAAGCCTTCAAAGGTTCTTCATTATTGCATTTGACTAATATTTTCCACCGGAACTGGTTCTTAATCTTAGATACATAAGCCGGGCTCATGCCCAGCAATTCGAATTGATTTGATGTTTTGCCGCTTTCGGATATTTTTTTACTGTAATCCATTATGGCCCATAGTTTACGTAGTGCGGCTATAACGCCCTTTTCATCCGGCCCGGAAAGCATTATAGAAAATACATGGGAAAACGGCGGGTATAACATGGCCCGTCTTAGCCCAATCTCATGGGCATAAAAGGCTTCATAGTCTCCGTTCTTGGCCAACTCAAGGGCATAATGCTCGGGGTTGTATGTCTGAAGGAATACTTGCCCTACGTCCCCGGCTGCCCGGCCTGCCCGGCCCGCTACTTGGGTTAGCAGCTGAAAGGTATACTCACCTGCGCGGAAATCCCCGGTAAACAGCGATAAATCAGCCGAAACCACACATACAAGCACCACATTGGGGAAGTCCAGCCCCTTTGCTACCATTTGGGTACCTATAAGAATTTGCCCGTCGCCTTTTCTAAACATATCTAATATTTTTGCATGGCCATGCTTGCCGCGGGTGGTATCCATATCCATTCTAAGAGTGGCAGCATCAGGAAACAGCCGCTTAACTTCCTCTTCTACCTTTTGCGTGCCCGCCCCAAACTGCTTAATATGCACAGACTCGCATACAGGGCACACCTTGGGCATAGCCCCTCCACGCCCGCAATAATGGCAAACAAGCCGCCCGCCTCCCGTACCTGTATGATATGTATAATTTACACGGCAATGGTCGCAAGCCATAACAAGCCCGCACAAACGGCATGATACAAACGTGGAATGTCCACGCCTGTTAAGAAATAAAATGGCCTGCTTGCCCGCTGCCAAAGTTTCGGCTAGGGCCGTCTTAAAGGCAGCGGCAAAAAGGGAGGTATTGCCACGGGTAAGCTCCCGCCGCATATCCAAGACTGTGACCTTTGGGAAAGTTTGGTTAACGCGCTTGGTCATTTTAATAAGGGAATACGCATCCACGACCTGGAAATGGCCTTCACTCTCTCCACCTTCTGTTTTCTGGCCTACGCCCCCCGACATCTGGCTGCTTGCATCCGCTTTCTGGCCTCCGACCTCCGACTTCTGGCTGCTTACATCCGCTTTCTGCTCTCCGCCTTCCGCCTTCCGCCTTCCCGTATCCCCCACTGCCCGGGAATAACTCTCCAAACTAGGTGTAGCCGACCCCAGTACAACCACCGCGTTAGAAAGTTCACCACGCTTTACAGCCACGGCGCGGGCATCATATTTAGGCGTGATATCCGAATGATAGGAATGCTCATGTTCCTCATCAATTACAATTAGCCCAAGCCGCTTAAACGGGGCAAAAACCGCCGAGCGTGGGCCGATTATTAGGCTTACTTCCCCGTCCAGGGCCTGCTTCCATATCTGAAAGCGCTCTCCAGCGGTTAAGCGGCTATGGGTTACAGCCACAGCTTTGCCAAAACGTGCCGTGAACAGGTTTACCATTTGGGGGGTCAGTGCAATCTCCGGCACCAGCACAATGGCCTGCCGCCCCATTGATATTACATGGGAAATCCCGTGTAGGTATACCTCCGTTTTGCCGCTGCCGGTTACACCGTGCAGCAGTATGGGTTTACTGAGGCGGTCCTTCGCTAGGTTAAGGCTGCCAACCGGGTTTGCGTTATCATTATATGCGCAGTCAACCGGGCTTACATTATCATTACATGCGCAGTCAACCGGGTTTACACTATCATTACATGCGCCGCCAACTGCGTCTGGGTCATAATTACATGCATGAAAAGAGGCATCCGCACAGCATGGGAATGCCTCATCAAAACTCGTGATAATATGCCTTACGGCAACCTGCTGTTCATCCGTAAGCGTAACCGCCCCGGGCTGGGGCATGGCCTTATTTCCCTTGGGCCTGCGTGTGCCGGGAAACCGTCCGTCTGACTTGCTTGTGGGGGTAATGCAGCGTATGCAGGCCGCCAAAGTCGTATAGTACTTATCGCGCATCCAGAAAGCCAGCGCCAGGTTTTCCGGGGTAAGCACAGGGAAATCTTCGCATACGCCAAGCAGTGCCTTCACCTTTTCAGGGGGCACGTCATTAGGCAAACTATCAGACAAACCGGTTACATACCCTAAAACAGGCTTAGACCCCCTGCCAAAGGGAACCCATACCCGCTGCCCAATAAGAGGCGCAGCCTCCCCCAGGGCATAATGGAAAAGCCTGTCTACGTCGGCATGGGCCACGTCAACACATACAAGCGCAAAGGGCATTCCATTCTAGTCCTCGTCTTCGTAGTTTTCGTCGGCGTCGTCATCGTTGTAAATGGGGGTGTTGTATTCGTCTTTATCTTCACGTAAATCCGTGTCGCCATAGCGCTCCCTGAAAAGGGTTGCGTCGTCTTCTGTCTCGTCGTCGTCCATGCCATAGGTAACGGGCTCGTAGTTATCTTTTAAATCTTCGCGCAAATCGTCTTTAGATATGGCTGATATGCTGCTGAATTTATACTGGTCTTTCAAAAGCCGTTCGTAATTGCCTTCCAGCAGTTCTTCCGACACTTTTATTGCCAGCTTTCCCTCGCTCATTTCCTTTACGGCGGTGGATACTGCCCTGTCGGTTGGGGCATAGGTTAGGGGGTTGGCCCCGTCTATAATTTGGCGTGCACGCTTTGCGGCCGCCAGTACAATGGTGTAGCGGCTGGTTATTTTACTGTCTACCAGTTCATTTGTGTTGATTACATCCATCAATTCTGAATACGAAGGTTTTAACATGTGGGCTCCTTTATAATTCATAATATTCCATTTTTACTTGGCTGCTTGCGAAGTCATTTACTACGTTTTTATTCCTTTGAGGCCTTAGCCGTTCTGCTGCAACTATGGCGTTTACATTGTCAACCGCTACATCTATATCATCGTTTATTACCAGGTAGTCGTACTGGCTAATAAGCGGTATTTCTTCCAGCGCTCTTTTTAGCCTGGCTTCTATGGTTACTGCGTCCTCTGTTGCGCGGTTTACCAAGCGGCGTTGCAACTCTGTAAGGGTGGGTGGCATAAGAAAAACCAACACCGCCTCCGGGAATTTTTCCTTTACCTGTAGTGCGCCGTTTACCTCTATTTCCAGTACTACAATTTTGCCTCGTGCAATCTGCTCTTCTACATAAAACCTTGGGGTGCCATAATAATTATTTACATAGGCAAAATGCTCCAGCAAAGCATTTTCAGTACGCATCCCCACGAACTCATCTTCTGTTATAAAAAAATAATCGCGGCCGTGTTTCTCGCCGTCCCGGGGCTTACGGGTTGTCACGGAAATAGATACGGCATACCCAAGCACCGGGTCAAGCCGCTTAACCACTGTCCCCTTGCCCGAGCCCGACGGCCCGGATATGATAACCAACATCCCTTCCATGACGCCGGGGGGGTTATTCGGTTACGCTAATGGGTTCGTCAACCGGGCTTTGGAAGCGGTTGGCGATGGTTTCCGGTTGCAGTGCGCTTAGTATCAGGTAGCCGCTGTCTGTGTAAATTACAGCCCTGGTTTTGCGGCCTTGGGTTGCGTCTATTAATAATTGTTTCTCTTTGGCCTCGCCTACGCTGCGCTTTACCGGTAATGAGTCATTGCCAACTATGGCCACAACCCGGTCGGCGGGTACGGTGTTACCAAAACCTACATTAATTAGTTTGAAATGAATGTTCAAATTATGCCTCCTATCCGCCCATTATGGGCAATATCCGTCACCAGCCGAGTATGAAAATCGCTTTTGTCGGTATCATCAAAACCGAAAAAAAGGTTTACCATTTGTATCAAAACCCAAATAAGCCTTTATCGGTATCATCAAAACTGGGTGGGTGAGGTATTTTCGTACTATCTTAAAGCCGGACCCGTTTACTCAATATTTTGGACTTGCTCGCGAATTTTCTCGATTTCGCTCTTTAACTCCACAACCAGCCGCGCCAGTTCCATATCTGTGGACTTAGACCCTATAGTGTTGACCTCGCGGTTAAGTTCTTGCACCAGAAAATCCAGCTTTCGGCCTATTGCGCCTGTTTCTGTTAACATTGTTGCCAATTGTGATAGGTGGCTATCCAGCCGCGTTAATTCTTCGTCTACTGTACCCCGGTCTGCCAGTATTGCCACCTCTGTAATAAAGCGGCTCTCGTCCAGATGATGGCCTAGGTTTGCAAGCATGTCTGTTAGGCGCTCACGAAGTTTTGTTATATGTTCTTCCAAAACCATGGGCACCCGTGCAGTTAGCTGGTTAAGCAGGGTTTTAATTCTGGCGGCCTTTTCAGCTATGTCGCGGGCCAGGGCAGTGCCTTCGGCTTCGCGCATACCGCTAAACTGGGCCAATGCCGTTTCCATGGCTTCGCTTAAAGTTTCCCACATTTCGGCCAAGGTATCACCGGCGCTTACTGCCGCTTCAAACTTATCGAATGTGATAATATCGGGGTTGCGGGCCAAAATTCCCATGCCGTATTCCGCCGGGACAGATTCGCCCCAGTTGTAGCGTCTCATTAACACGTTCATGGCATTTACATATGCATCGGCAAAGGCTTCGTTTATGTTTACGGCTACATCCTTATGGGTGTAGCTTTCAAAGTTTACCCAAACATCCACCTTGCCCCTTGCAATGTCCCGTGACAGCCGCTTTCTTATTCTATCTTCGAAGGGGTTTAAGAATCGCGGCAGTTTTATTGTTATATCGTTATAACGGTGGTTCACGGCCTTTATTTCTACTTTAAAGCGCCGGTCGTAGCGTATGCATTCGCCCCGGCCAAAACCTGTCATGCTTCTTGGCATGTTTTATCTATTCCTCCTGTCGCCCATACGGGAAATTCTGTTGCCAACCATGTATAAAAATCGCTTTTTTCGGTATCAGCTAAACCGGAAAAAATGGTTGTCCATTTGTATCAAAACCCAAATATGTCTTTGACCAAATTATCAAAACTGGGTGGTTATGTCCTTTTTCCGCCACGGGGGCGCGGCTTGTGCCAACGGTCATGTTCTTTTAACTTACGACGAAGGGAAAGTGCCCATCCCATCCCGGAAAACCCGATAATCGTACCGCCAACAGCCAGCCAGTACGGCAGCCCACGAAGGGTAAATATATTATCGGTGAAACGAGAGATGAAATAATCCATATCGCTGTCAAATGTACGCTCGTACACAGTAGCGGCTGCAAGCAAATTTCCTTCAAAAACAAGTGTATCCCCTATATAATAAGCCACTCTTCCAATTACTTCGCCTTCTTCTATTGGGGCTTGCAGCCTTGTAAGCCCATCGTCATAGTAGTCTTCGTATTCATAATCATCGTCCCGTCTTACAGGCGGCGGCCTAAACAGCACATGATATGTAATTACTCTGGTCAAGCTGGCATACTCAGCATGGCTAAGCAAAGCCGTATGGGAATCATATGCATGAACAGCCAAAATATCCGTGCCCCCACGCCTGGGGTTATTAATGCGTACATATTCTACCAACTCCCCGGCCCGGGCAACCTCCCGGAAGGCATAGTTCAGAAAGCCGTAGTTCATAAGGCGGTGGGTATCCTGCCAGCGGCCCGGGCTTTCCGAGTCAAACACTATAGTAATCAGCGATAAATCCCCCAGGGTAGCCGCGCCGGCAAGGCATTCCCCGGCAGGGGTTGTGAACCCGGTTTTAATGCCCGTCATATTAGGATGCCCGAAAGGGGCATCAGGTAGCATTTGGTTGGTATTGGTCCAGGAATAGTGCCTGATATAGGCATCGGGAATATACCGGCCCTCTGTACCGTATCCGTTAAAGGTGCGCATACCGGCTATTTCCGCCAATAAAGGCACCTCCATATAAGCGCGGGCAATAAGGGCCAGGTCATATGCCGTTGTAAAATGATGGGGGCTATGAAGCCCGTAGGGGTTATTAAAATTAGTGTTTTCCGCCCCAAGTTCCTGGGCGCGCTGGTTTAAAAGGATAGAAAACTCGCGTTTTGCATCCTCGTATGAAATATATGGGTTGTTTTGAGTTTGACGTATTACATTAAGGGCAAGAACGCGCCCAGTCTCGTTGCCGGAGCGTATCATAAGCGCCTTTAGAAGCATCCTAACGGTCAAGTATTCCCCTTCAACATGGGCAAGAGAAGCGTAGCCGGAAGGCATGTTATGGATTTCAGGCCCCACAGCAATAATGTCGTCCGGGGCCAGATGATCCAAAACTACAAGTGCCGTAAGCATCTTAGTCATACTTGCAGGATAGCGCTGCTCGTGATAATTATAGCCAAATAAGACCCGGCCCGTTGTTTGCTCAACCAAGATTGCGGCTGTGGCTTGGACAGGGATAGCAGTTGCTTCCGTTTCATCATATTCGGCAAACACAGCCACAGAAGAAAATAACGATATCAGAAAAAAAATAAATGCCAAAGCAATTTTACGCATATATTACCTCGCACATACAAATTAAAGCATATACAAGTATAACAAAACATGGGCGGAATGCAAACTGTGATTTGGGTTTTAAGTTTTAACATGATAAATAAGTTGTTTAAACTGCATTCATCGTAATGCCGCAAAAACCCTATTGTAAACGGTCACTATCTTTTGATAGAATATACCCATAAACGCAAAGACGGAGAGAGTACGCTATAAACAAAAGTTCAGTGAGCCGGAGACAGTGTGAACCCGGTACGAGTAGGTTATAGCCGAAAATCACTCCCGAGCGGCACGCCGAAAGCCCTATGGCAAGTAGGTTGTGACGGTTTCCCTCCGTAATAAGGGACGCATATGCTTGTATGGCGTAAATGGGTGGTATAGCGAAAGTATAACTTTCGTCCCAATGCGAATAATTTCGTTGTTGGGGCGGAAGTTTTTTATTTGTCTCGACTGCATAAGGAGGCGTTCAGGCTATGGTCGTAGCCGCAGTAATTAATGACCTTTTCAGATATAAGAAAAAAAATCTGGAAGGATGAATATCATGACAACAGCAGCAAAACCCGACTTCATAAAAATGGAGCAGGACATACTCGTCTTATGGAACGAGCATAATTGTTTTAACAAACTGCTAGACAAGAACAAAGCAGGGAAACGATTCCGCTTTTTGGACGGGCCAATAACGGCAAATAACCCAATGGGCATACACCACGCATGGGGCAGGAGCACAAAAGACATATTCCTGCGATATAAGGCAATGAACGGTTATTCCAGCCATTACCAAAATGGCTTTGACGCACAAGGGCTATGGGTAGAGGTTGAAGTGGAAAAGGAACTGGGCTTTAAGGACAAGAAGGACATTGAATCCTATGGTATGGATAATTTCACACGTAAATGCGTAGAGCGCGTTAAACGCTATTCCCATGTTATAACAGAGCAATCGAAGCGCTTAGGGCAGTGGATGGATTGGGACAACTCTTACTTTACCCATACAGACAACAATATTTTAGCAATCTGGCATTTTCTTAAAATATGCCATAAAAACGGTTGGATAGCCAAAGCATACCGGCCAATGCCCTGGTGCCCCCGTTGCGGCACATCATTGTCAGAGCATGAAATGTCCGGCTCTTACAAAGAAATTACCCACACAGCCGTATTCGCCATTGCAAAAATGAAAAATGCCGATTTCGATGCCCTTGTTTGGACTACCACGCCCTGGACGCTTTCTGCTAATGTGACGTTGGCGGTTAACCCGGAATTGGATTACGCACTTGTAAAATGCGAAGGCTTTTGCAAGCCCCTTGTCATGGCAAAGAACGCAATAAAGCATATAGACGGCGAAAAACAAGTGCTGCGTTTGTTAAAAGGCGAAGAATTGGTTGGGATTGAATATGAAACATTTTTCCCGTGGCTCTTGGTTCAGGGTCCAGTTAAACACAGGGTTATCCCCTGGGGTGATGTGGGTGCAGATGAAGGCAGCGGAATTGTTCATATTGCACCGGGCTGCGGCGCAGAGGATTATGACCTTGGTAAAGCATTTTCCCTTTCCGAAATATGCCCGATAGATGAATCCGGCGTATTCATGGATGAATATGACTTTCTTGCGGGAAAAACCGCGTCACAGGCCGCCGTTTTAGTTTTCGAAAAACTGAGTGAACAAGGCAAGCTATATAAAACTCACGATTACACCCATAACTACCCTGTTTGCTGGCGCTGCAAAACAGAGGTTTTGTTCCGTCTTGTTCGGGAATGGTATATCAAAACTGATGAGGTAAAACCACGCCTTATTGAAGCGGCTAATACCGTACAATGGGAACCGCCCTTTATAGGAAAGCGTATGCTTGACTGGCTGAATAATATGGGGGACTGGAATATATCCCGGAAGCGGTTTTATGGCTTGCCATTACCGTTTTATCCATGCGAATCATGCGGGCATTTAACCGTTGTTGGCTCTAAAGATGAACTTGTAGAATTAGGCGGCACGGAAGCGGATAATTTGCCGGAACTACACCGCCCATGGGTGGACGAGGTGATAATTAACTGTCCCCAATGCGGCGAAACAGTTTCCCGTATACCCGAAGTTGGCGATGTATGGCTGGATGCCGGTATCGCTCCTTTTTCCACACTCGGATATTTTACTAATACGAAAGAGTGGGAGCAGAATTTTCCCGCCGAATGGGTAATAGAAATGCAGGAGCAAGTCAGGCTATGGTTTTACTCCCAACTGTTTATGAGTGTAACAATAACCGGAAAAGCCCCCTACGAGCGTGTGCACACAAATAATTGGGTGCTTGCCGAAGACGGAACGAAGTTTTCAAAAACAGGGTATATGATACGTTTTGACGAGGTTGCCGACAGAATGGGAGCCGATGCCGCACGGTATCTTTTTGCAGGAGCTTCAATGATGAACGATGTCCGCTTCGGCTTTACCCTTGGCGAAGAAGCGCGGCGTAAGCTGCTTGGTTTTTGGAATATCTATACCTTTTTTATGACTTATGCGGAAATAGATAAACCAGGCTGCATGGGCAGCCAGCAGAGGGATTTCTGCCCCGAGACAAGCCCCGTAACCCAAAAGGAATCAGCCAACCTAACAGATATGTGGCTAACCAGCCGTGTATCTGCCTTCGTAAGCAAAGCCGCCAAGGCTTATGAAAACTACAATACGTCAGAGGTTGTGCGGGAGTTTGAACTATGTGTTGATGATGTTTCTAACTGGTATGTACGTATAAACCGCAGGCGGTTTTGGAAAGAAGCATTGGACGCCGATAAGCAAAGTGCATACAGCAATCTTTACCAGGCTATTAAAGAAATCGCCCAGGTTATGGCTCCGATTATTCCGTTTATGACAGAGTATATATGGCAGAATATGACGCGCTTGTATGAGCCGCCTGAAGAGGAATCAATTCATCTTTCAAACTTCCCATGTACCCGTGATTTTGATACCGTGATACTTGACGATGTTGAAAAAGTTAGAACAGTTATCGCACAAGCGCTAAAACTGCGTAACGAGCGAAACTTGAAGGTCAGGCAGCCATTATCTGTTTTGTATTTAGGGAAGTCTTACGAGATATTATCGGCGTATGAGCCGGTTATTCGTGATGAACTGAATATAAAAGAAATCACCTATCTTGATGACTTTGATATTTTATGTAACGAATATGCCGCCCTTAATTTTCAAGTAGCCGGGGGGCGGTTAAAGGGTGATATAAACAAGGTAAAATCGCTCATTGACAGTTTAACCTCCACCCAAAACGCAGCACTTGTAAATGCGGTTAAGCACAATAATGCAGTGGTTATTGAAGGTTACGACTGCGAATTATCGGCAGATTGTTTTATAATAGCCAAAGAGGATAAAGCCGATATAACAAGGTCGGCAGATAGCCCTTTTGTTGCAATAAATACCGAAATAACCCCTAACCTAAAAGCTGAGGGCCTGTACAGGGAATTATTGCGCCATTGCCAGCTATTGCGCAAGGAAGCAGGTTTTGCTATTTCGGATAAAGTGAACTTATCATTTGAAACCAGTTCTGAAGCTGTTAGGTCAGTTTTAGCTGTTTACGCACACGACATAGAGCGTGAAACCTTGTCTGAAATTAATGATATACACAAGCCTGTTATGCAAGTGAGAGTAGACTTGGATGGAGGAATTGTAGTCATTTCAATTGCTTAATTATAGCAATTCAACATGAAAAGGGCTGCCCTCAAATACAGGACAGCCCTTTCAATTTCAATGCTTGTAATTTAACAATATCATTCCCTTGTTTTCTTAGGCAGCTTCATCCAAATTACTATCCCGGTAGCTATCACCAGCAAAGATGTGCCCGCCAGCGTAATCATACCAATACCGCTGCCCCCAGCAAGGGGTAACTCAAAATCTCTCCAGTTTTCGATTACATATGTTTGCCGTACGAAGGGGTAAATAGTATCGAAATACGGCATTGTCACATGGCTTATGGGTATTATTTCAAGATACGGGAAGTCTGTAGCAGGGAAGTCGCTGTTTACAGTAACTCGCCACTGGCCCATAGGTATCTGATGCCCCGGCGGCGCCAATATCTCTACAAACTGATAATACCTGTCCGGCAGCAATGTAAATGTCAGCGGGTCATTCGCGGTGGTAACACCATGGTCCCACAGTACCCACGTGCCGGAATCTATCATTGCCTGGGTTATAATTTCAAGATTGGGCGTACCTGGGCCGGTATATTCAAATATTCGTATATGTGCACCTGGCAGCCTGTTACCCACGGTGTTTTGCTTCCAGAAATCAAAACGGTATGGCAGGTTGCGCACAAACTGCCTTATACCTTCCCATGGCCCTTCTTCTGTGATGGTCGCGTGTCTAAAGTTGAGATAGTTCTCAAAAGGCAGCGGGAAGCTGCTGCTTAGGCTAAAATCAGGCCTCACACCCACATACCGGCTTATTACTACCGGCCAGTACCCGTCGGGGGTCATATACCCCTCCGGCGCCAATATCTCTACCAGCCTAAATACCGGATGCTCGCAGCAGGCTAAGTTATTGTCATAACAGCCAAGGGTACCGCAATTTGGCCAGTTTGCTTTCTGGGGAAGTTCCAGACCGGGGGCTAAAGTAAAGCCTATTGCCACCCTGCCAAAGCCGTCACTGGTTACAAACGTAGGATCCTCTGGGTCACTGGAAATAGGGGGATATACTCTTACCCAGCCATAGCCTTCGCCAGATGTATACATATAACGCTCAAACACAAACCTTGCGCCCGGAAGCGGTTCATAACCAAGCGGGTGGTCGGGGTTTGCGTCCGATACCTTATAAAAATCTAACTGTAACTGCCATACCGCCTCAAAGAAGTGGTGGGGCAAGCTGGCTCTCATATTATTTATTTCATCCGCAGTCCACAAATCAGGCATTGGGTCATTAGGCCCAACCCTTATTACGTTACGGTCTTCATATATAACTGGGTATCCTTCAAAGTCAACCTTGCGCCATCCTAAGAAACGCAGCCCTGGGTCATTGTTCCAGCCGCTTTCACGGGCGTGGGCGTATGATACTGCCGGCACCCGTTGGCCAACGGGGTTATTATTGTTGAGGGTTAAGCCCTCATCAACATTACGTGTTACCGCATTGTTGGAAGCAACCCCGCCGTCTGTAAGTAGCCCGCGTACATGCCCCGGCCTAAAGGTAATGCGTGAACGCCATAATCCGTATACGGTCATATTATCCCATACTGTGTTGTATGATTCCCTGTTGGTGGCTTCGCAGCGCGGGACATATCGTACCCTGTTAGCTGGGTCATGGGGGTTACAGCAGTCTTCATCGTTACAGTAAGGGCCTATGAAATCGAATGTAGGGTCGTAGACTGGGCAGTCAGGGTCACGTAAAAACCTAAACCACTCGCCTGCAAATTGGTCGTTATCCCAGCCCGGGCGAACGGGCCTACGGTAAGGAAGGAACTGACCTATGTTGTTTGGGTCTGTGTCGGGGCGGTAGTGGGGTATAAATAGTGGTGACCCCGCAATATGCGGCCTAAAATAGTATCCGGGACAGCCTGGAAATGGAAAGTTATGCACTAGATGATTCATATACCCATTGTCAGCCAGGAAATTGCCCGGGCCCCATGGGCGGAAGCGAACCATTATCCCAAATACAGCGTAGAAACGCCGTGGACGGTCAACCAACTCATTTGTTTCGAGTGAGGGAGGCCAGCTACCGGCTGGGTCAAACCAAGGCGTATTATACCAACCCATAAAAAAGCGATCACCCCATACAGGGTCTGCCACTGGAGGGCTAAACGGGGCATTAGGAACCGGTCTTTCAACAGTATTGCCCGGCTGCCGCAGTTCGGCATCCGGCGCACCGGCCGGCCCACCTACGCCAGGGTTGAGGGTAGATGAATAAACAAGCCGCCACATTTCTACATCGTCGCCGCCCAAGCCCGGGTTAAATATTACATTGTGAGACCATGCGGCAAAAATACTTGTATGCCCGTAAACAGGGGTATCCGGATAAAACCGGTAATTGCCGCCGTAGGGGCATGGTGGTGGGCCAACGGTTCTGCAGCTGGGGCAAACCCTTGGCATTCCCCGTGAAGCAACAACCGGATAATCGTTTGGATAAACATACCTATACCAGCCAAGGAAAGTACGCCCGGCAGGCTCGTTATTAAACATAAAATGCCAATCCCCACCATATTCATCCGAAGCTCTTGGCGGATTTTCTACAGCCGGGTCACGTGGCCAGCCGCCTCGGTTGCCCAGGAACCCGCCTGTGCCCTGCCAGTTGCCTGCTATGGCATAACCCCATATATTCTCAACATTGGGGGTATTCAAATTGCGTGTATCTGTGCTGACGGCCTGGTTTACAGTTTGCCCGGCAGCAATTACTGCCGTCCTGGTAGGCCCATGGCCCGCTATACCATCGTGGTTTGCATGGAAAGTCAGCCTGCCGCCCCATTGGGCGTATACGCGCATATATAGTGGACGCGGAGGGTAAAAATCGTCGTCAAAAACCCCGCCGTTGGCATAAAAGAATTCCCTCGTAAACCGCGTGACATTGGTGCCCACATTGCCGTGAATCGGGCTTCCTCTGCCGTCTTGGCTTGTGTTAAAGGTATAAGCAGTACCCAGCAAGCGATAATAGTTAGCGCGGTCAAATGCCCTGCTTATCTGGCTGCTGTCTAGGTTATACATACTACTGCTGCCAAACCAGATACCTCCGGCCTGGGGTGGGCCCCATCTGCTTTGGACCGCATAGCGCAAGTCCCACAGGGAGAAGCCAAAGGGCATATAACGCACAAACTCTCTACGTATCTCACCCACCGGCTGCGGGTTGGTAACCCTAACACCGGCAGCGGCCGTAAATAGTGGGCCGGTATTATCGTTTCCATCAAAAATCAATTCAAATGCAGGTGCCCATACAGCGTATAAGTCAATAGGCTCCCCGCCGTTAAGCATACCAACAAAACCGTCAATCGCGGTAAGGGGCCTGCTGTCCGGCCATATTACGTTTTGTGCAATTGGATTAGTAATATTAGTAGAGCCAACAATTGTAGGAAGGCCGGCTGGGGTAAGCGGTTGTGTATCCGGATGTAAAGACCATCCTACAAATAAATATCCGGCCCGCCGCGGGTTACGCGGAAACCTTTGATACGATATAAACTCACTTAAACCCATGCTGTTGGACGGATGACCGGTACGTATAGCAGTGTCTGGCAAATACCGCCTGTATATAACTTGCTGGTAACGATCATCATAGTGAACATTTGCGTATGCCAAATTTAATTGCGTGTAACGGTGGTTTCGTTCAAGCCGCCTTGGCCCGGGTATATAAACCTCATGGAAGTCCATCCCATTATTTGCATTTGGTGAGGGCAAAGCCGGAATTCCACCCCAGCGGCTTAGGAAAAAGCGGTCATCAGGGTTATCATAGGTATCGCCCGGGTAATATGGCGCGTGCGTAGGCCAGTAAGAAAGGCCATGCTGCCCCTCAGTAAGCCTGCTTGCCAGTGGAGCGTTAAGATTATAACGAATAAGAATAAAGTCGTCCCCGGTCAAGTTCCGCCAATGGGCATATGCGGTCATACTGCCGTTTATTTGAGTATGGCCTTCAATGCGCTGTGCACCGTGGTGTACGGCGGGGTAGCATAATGGAGTGATACAACCATCTGTGCAGTTTTGGTAGTGGTCACCTATCATTGGGGCGATTGGCCTATCCCACCAGCCGTTAAATGTAAATCCGCCCCTGCTTGGAGATGAGTAAGGAGGAAATCCGGCTTGTACTACTTGATGGGCAACATAGGTATTACCGGCAAAGGTTCCGGCATTATGGCGAATCCTCTGACCGCTGTCGTTAATATTTCTTAGTGCATCGGGGGTGCATGGAAGGATATCGCGATAGTTTACTTGATTGGAATCTACACCGCTTTGAACCATACTGGTCCCGGGGTTAAAGTTAGTATTATCCTCCACCGAAAACCCTTGCACACCATGGGAGCCGGGGCCGTTTAAAAGAAACGTAACCCTGTATACCCACTGGGCATATACCGTTGTATCTTCCATTACAATACCTGTTGGAGGATTGAGTATGTGATTTGGGTGGCTTGCGGGGTATGGAGAGTCGTGTACAGTCCTTGCCAAACCGCGAGGGAAACCCTCCGGCCTTGCATGGATGTTGGATGAATGGTCTGTATGGAAACTGGGAGAAACATGTGTATTTGGGCCGATATGGGCAGCGGGGGCAAAACGGCGGCTTTCAATGTCGCTTGCGTCGTTATCTCTCCATCCGTCCGGCGTAGTCCACCAGCCTTCCAAAGTATACCTATCCCGCATTACGTTGCTGGCTAACCCCGCACCCGGCAAGGGTAGGGGTACTTCGGGTATCCACCGCTCGCTTGGAAGTGACCTGCGCACCAGCGGCGCAGAACGTGGGTGCATGGTTCCGGCTTGTGTACCGGCGGCACCAGCCCCGCTTACAAGGCCAGAGCCTGGGTAGTATGGTGTTGTAAAGTTTGGGGCTTCACGAGGAATATGACCTAGATTACTTGGCGGGGCATTGGGAGTCCAAAGACGCTGCCTGTTTTGCCGTTCCCATTGATGGGGAACAGAGCCGAATGCAGTCCACGGAAGGCCATCCAGGGCAACTGGAAGGTTTGCGGGAGAGGGGTCAAGGCCCGTAAGAGCCCCGCCGCCAAAGCCGGAGTCTGCAATACTTCTGCCATGAAGTGCCCAGCGATATAGGCGGCTTGGCTGGGCGGCAGTACCCGGGACCAAAACCGCGTTGGCATGGTTCATCTCAAACATAACCAGGTGGGTATGTGCTATCCATCTTGTGTGGAAGGTAGTAGGGCCGGTAAGGATAGTATCGCCGTCTATCTGGCCGGGGATGTATGGTGATGTATTTTCGATAGGAATTGCTGCATTAAACCAACCCCAGAACAGGGTGCCTGGGCGTGTTGGGTCATTGGGCATAACAAGAGCACTGCCATAGGCCCCGGCAGCATCCCACCCTGCTTTCAAAGGGTATATTCCAAACGCAGTGGCTTCGTTAATAGACCAGTCTACAGGGATTGTACGCAGTCCGTACTGGTAAGGATCAGTTGGGTCGGATGTAAGATCATTATCAATTTCGGGAAGAGAAATGCCGTGACCTAAAAATCGGGCATTAATGCCCCAGACAGCATACAATGTTATATCTTCCGTAACTACTGTCGAACAGTCAAATCTGTCGGCAAAGTTGTCAACATGGTTACCGCCGGCAGGGTCGTAGCGCCCGTCTGGGCTAAGGCTCCACCAGAAAAAGCCTCGCCCGCCGCCGGGCCAGTTTGGTGACATAAGAGTACTAAACTGAAAACTATCAACCGTTCCGTCAGGCAAAGTTGTAAGCTGCGGTGTGCCGCCCAAGAATGTGCCGCCGTTGGGTAAAAAAGTTACGGTGTGCCCGCCTAGCAGGGGCATGATGTCCTGATATTGCGGCGCTTCCCCGGCATATCCGCCGCCGGGTATATAGTCATCTTGTTCGTCGCCATAATAGTCATAATCACCTAAATATGGCCCATCGCTTACATACCCGCCTTCGGGTATGCTGTCACTGGGGCTGTAATCGTAATCTTCATAATTATTGGGATCGTAACCATCCGCTGCGCTATAGCTACTATAATTGTCATAATAAGACAACGGCGGCATCAACTCTATAAGTACGTAGCTAGCGTAATCCCCGTCATAATTGTAAGCATCATAATACCCGTAGGCGTAGTTGTAATAGCCTTCGGGATAATAGTCACGGGCATCATAGGCATCGTAATCCTCATAATTATCCAAAAATTGATAATACCAGCCATAGGGCAAAGAGAAAACTATCTCGTCAACTTCCGTTTCCAGCCGTAGGCTAACCAGGAAATTGCCGTAATAATTTTCCTCTATATGGTAATTTTTGGCGTATGGATATACTGTAATGTTACCTTCATCGCATACTTCAATATGTACTATGTTTTCAGGGGTGTAATAATCATAATATGCGGGCCCGTAGGTTTCATATCCGCCCCCTTGGTCACGGGCTAGTACAGCCACTACCGCTGCAACCAGTAAAACCAACATTAATGTCATAACACGTAACCCGTTAGATCGTGTTACGCCCCATTTGAGAAGCCATGCTTTCACAGACGGCTCACCCTCTCACTTATATTTGTAACAATAAAAACATCCGATATTAACATGCAAGCACGTAAATCTAATAACGGATAAATGTATTATGCCTATTCTATTGAAAATGTCAACATTAATTGGAGTATTGTTGTATAGTTGTAATAAATTTACTCGTTTGCTCCATGACAAGTCATTGTTTCCCTAATTACATGTTATGCGCCACACTCTTTTCATGTCCGTATTCCCAAGATTTTGAAATTCAAAGCCCATGTTCATGGTGCCCTTACAATAGCCTAACCCCTGCCGATTCACATGCACTAATAGTCTCGTTATCCCATACCGAAACCTGTACCTCGCCGATGTGGGCCTTTGCCATAAGCAGCATACATAGCCTGGATTGGCCTATGCCGCCACCCATTGTAAGCGGCAGTTCCCCGGCAAACAACGATTTATGAAAACTGAGGTTACGTCGGTAGTCGCAGCCGGCTGCTTTTAACTGGTTATCAAGTACGTTTTTATCCACGCGGATACCCATAGACGACAGTTCCACCGCTGAGCCCAGAACATCATGCCATATAAGTATGTCGCCGTTTAGGTTCCAGTCGTCATAGTCTGGGGCGCGGCTGCCGTGGGGTTTGCCGGATTTTAGCTTTCCGCCTACCTTCATTACAAAAACGGTTTTATGTTTTTTTGTGAAATCATACTCCCGTTCTTCCGGTGTAAGATGTGGGTATATATCTTCCAGTTCTTGGGCGGTTACAAAGGTTACTTCCCTTTTTATAGAAACGGGAAGCATAGGGTAATCCCAGCGCAGGCGCTCGCTTGTGGTGTAAATAGCCTCGATTATTCTTTTAACGGTTTGCTTTAGGAATTCTTCCGTTCGTTGTTCCTGTGTTATTACTGTTTCCCAATCCCATTGGTCTACATATATGGAATGGGTATTATCCATTATCTCATCACGCCTTATGGCGTTCATGTCTGTGTACAGCCCTTCTCCTGTAGAAAACCCATATTTATGCAGCGCCAGCCGCTTCCATTTTGCAAGAGAATGCACAATTTGCGCGGTATGGTGTGTTTCGGGTATGTCAAATTCTACCGGGCGCTCTACCCCCGACAAATCGTCGTTAAGCCCAGTTTGGGGTTCTACAAACAGCGGCGCAGATACACGGTGCAAGTTAAGGGCCATAGAAAGATTATCTTCAAATACACGCTTAAGCCGTCCTATTGCGCTTTGGGTTTGATACGTTGTGAGAATAGATTTGTAACCTTTTGGAATAAAGCAATGGCTCATGAAAACACTCCTCAAACTATGATAATCTATAGCGATTTTGCTTGAAATTGGGCTTCAGGCTGCGCCGGAAAATGCATTGAAGCGTTGCATTTTCCGGCTTGCTTCAGCCCATTTCAAATCAAAACGCCTATATAGTATAATTAGCAAAAAATACAGCAATTCACCTTTAAACGGGGAATTGCTATAAATGGAGGTAAACACCATGAAAACAACAGTAAACACAAACAAAGCCCCCGCGGCCATTGGCCCGTACTCTCAAGCTGCGGTGCATAACGGGGTAATCTATGTATCGGGTCAGCTGCCCATCTGCCCGGAAACAGGCGAACTATCCAAAGGCAACGCAGCCGAGCAAACCCACTTGGTCATGAGCAACCTAGCCGCAATAGTAGACGCAGCCGGAAGCAACATGGACAACCTGCTAAAAGCCACAATCCTACTAACAGACATGAACGACTTTGCCCAGGTAAACGAAGTATACGCAAAATTCTTTACCGGCGCACCCCCCGCAAGGATATGCTATCAGGTATGCGCCCTGCCAAAAGGCGCAAACGTAGAAATAGACGCCATCTGCGCGGTGTAGTGCTATGATGGGGTAAGGATTAAAACCTTGGGGGTTCGCCTAAATCCCCCAAGGTTTTAATTTTTTCCAATAAAAACATGCCGACGAAAAACAAAAACATTAGCTGCCAAACTCAAAACCCCACATGCCAGTATGGTAATAAAAAGCCAGTTAAAACCAATGCGCTCCAAAACAGGTGCAAGAACCAGCAGAACAATTGCGGAAAGCGCCAGCGCAACTACATTTAGCACCCCGGCATATAATGGCAGCTTACCAGGTGCCCCTATTTCCCCAAGTAAAAGTGAAGCGCTGGAGAAATAACCGCTATTGCCGAAGTTGGCAATGGCCCAGGCCACAAACAGTAATGTCAAAGAGTTTGTAAACAGTGCCAAAGCCCCGGAAAGTGCAGTCAGGCAGGCAACCATTGTAACTGTGGTTACCGGGCCGCGCTTATCAACAATAAAACCAAAAACAATATGGCCTACCGCGCCGGAAGCCACCGCCAAGGCGGCAAGGGTTGCGATATTTGCATCCGTTGCGGAAAATATTCGTATTGCGTAAACCGTATAATACGGCAGCAATGAAATTGCTATTACCAGGAATGTGCATGTCAAAATTAATGCCCTAAGCCCCGGTTCGCTTATAAGTGATGAAAAAATACCCCTTGTGTATTGGGCCAGCCCCATGGGTATACGGGGCTCTATATCGTTATGTTCGCGTAGAAGCGCAAATACAGCCGCGTTAACAAACATAAGCAAACTTCCCATAACAAAAATCAGCATGAAATCGTATGGGAAGGTGATTCTGTAAAATATCACAGGAAATATCGCCGTAACTGCCAAGCTTAGCAGAGAGCCAAGTGCAAAGCCAATTCCCCGCAGCCCACCCCGCCTATCCGGCGGCAATAACTTAAGAATCAAAGGCGCAAAGAAAACAGAGTACGAGCCTACAAACAAATTAAAAACGCCCCATGCAAAAAGGAATGTCCTTATAAGCACATGAGGCGGAAATAAAGGTATGGTAATGGCAAACACTAAAAATGAAATTCGCTGTAAAAAGAGTATTTTCGCAAATGTCATAGACAGCTTTTTTACACGGGAAGCCAAAGACCCAAATAAGGGCTGGGTAATAAATGTACATATAGGAACCAATGCGGCCGCCATCCCAATTTGAATAGTGGAAGCCCCCAACTGCTCCAGGAAAAACGGGATAATCGTAGTAATGGAAATAAACGTCACGGATAATGTAAATGAAATTCCATCAAAGAAATACAGCAGCAAATTACGTTTAATGTTTTTATGGCCGCCGTACATGTTTTTGTTTATCAGAATACTATCAACTCCATGAACAGCGATTTCGTTTGAATTGGACTCTGACGAAAATGGATTGAAGTATTGCCTTTTCCGTCATGCTTCAATCCATTTCAAATCGAAACGGCTATATGTAATCCAAAACATGAGAAATATCGTTTAATAGCGGGACATTGCATGATTGTAATGCCTCTCGGCTTTGGTGCCCGCTTGGGATTAATATGCAATCTGTCCCAAGGGATTTTGCAACTTCATAATCATGGGTTGTATCGCCGATTAGTATAGCATTGCTTACTTCTTTTCGCGATATGTAATCCAAGCCTATATTTATTTTGCTTTTTGCATAAATATTGGAAAGCCCCAGCATCTCATCAAAATAGCCTGCAATGTTAAATTCTGCTACTTGTGACAGTAAATTATTTAACTCGGAAGCCGATAGGATAATTTGGGTGATGCCTCTTCTATTTATGGCGCTTAGTACCGGTTTGGCATTGGAGTATAGGTTATAATTGCTGTTTTTACTTGAATGATAAAGGGTGATATATTCCTTTGCCACATCTTCAAAGTTTTCGGTACTAAAGTCGAATCCTGCATTTATGTAGTACTGTATAATAGGAAAGCAGAACGCATTATGGTAATCGGAAACATTTTGGAGTGTTTGTATCCCCCGTTTTGCCAGCATTGTGTTGATTACTTCTATGCACCACTGAACGTCGTTTAGCAGTGTTCCGTTCCAGTCCCATATTATATGGGAGTATTTTTGTTTTGTTTTCATGGGTTTTCACCGTCCACGGAAATCAATTTTGACGTCTTTGCGAGGAGCGAAGCGACGAAGCAATCCAGCAGAAGCTATTGTTTTCCGGCTATCTTGGATTGCTTCGCTTTGCTCAACGCTTTTATGTTGACGGAGACTTCATGCCGCTACACGGCACCCAAAAGCGTGAAAATATCCTATTAACAGGACAGTCCCTTGCTGTGTTAGTAGATGTTACTCACAATAGTCAAACCGGGCGTTAAAGAACCTTAGCATTGGCGGCTCGTACACAAATTTTAGGCCCCGGATGCTGTCACGGTTTTCGTATAAATTAATAATAGCGTCGGCGGTAATATCCATATGGGCATAGGTGTATACGCGGCGCGGGATTGTTAAGCGTACGGTTTCAAGCTTTGGTGCGTGGTTTTTTCCGGTGATTTTATCGCGCCCAGCAGATACTATGCCCCGTTCCATAGAACGCACGCCCCCTTCAATATATAGGTGTGCGGCCAGGCTTTGGGCGGGGAGTTTGTCTTGGGGTAAGTGGGGCAGGAACTGGCGGGCGTCTAGGAATACCCCGTGGCCGCCTATGGGTTTTACCACCGGTACACCTGCGGCTATAAGTTTGTCGCCTAAGTAGGCAACCTGTTCTACCCGGTGCTGGATATATTCGAAGCCGCAGCTTTCTTTTATGCCTATTGCGAAGGCTTCCATGTCCCGGCCTGTCATGCCGCCGTAGGAGGGCATACCTTCGTATACAACTACCAGCTCCCGGGCGCGGGTATATAGTTCGTCGTCGTTCATGGCAAGGAAGCCGCCAATGTTTACCAGGCCGTCTTTTTTGCCGCTCATGGTTGCGCCGTCGGCATAGCTGAACATTTCTTTTACTATGGCTTTAATGGTCTTATTGGCGTAGCCTTCTTCCCGCATTTTAATGAAGTAGGCGTTTTCTACGCAGCGGGTGCAGTCGTAGAATACTTTTAGGCCGTGCTTTTCGCATAGCTGTTTAACTTCCCGCATGTTTTGCATGGAAACGGGTTGGCCGCCGGCCAGGTTTACGGTTATGGCAAGGCAGATATATGGGATTTTATCGGCTCCCACTTCGTCTATTAGGGCTTGCAGTTTGTTTAGGTCAATATTGCCTTTGAACGGCAGGTCTATTTCTGGGTCGTGGGCTTGGTCTATTATTATGTCCCGGAAGGTTGCGCCGTTGGCTTCCTGGTGATAGCGGGTTGTGGTGAAGTACATATTGCCTGGGACAAATGTGCCGGGTGTGATTAACAGCTTGGAGAGGATGTTTTCGGCACCGCGGCCTTGGTGGGTGGGTACAACGTGTTTGAAACCGTAGTATTCTTTTACTGTGGCTTCCAGGTGGGCCCAGTTACGGCTGCCGGCGTAGGCTTCGTCGCCTATCATAAGGCCTGCCCATTGGCGGTCGCTCATGGCGTTGGTGCCGCTGTCTGTCAAAAGGTCGATGTAGCAGTCCTCGCTTTTTAGTTGGAAGGTGTTGTAGCCTGCGGCTTGGATGGCCTCGACGCGCTCTTCGCGGGTTAGCATGTTGGGCATTTCTACTACCTTTATGCGGTAGGGCTCTGCCGGATAGGTTTTGTTTGTCATTTGTGCCTCCTTTATTATGGGTGTTAAAGACTATTGGCAAAGTCTTTGTTTTTTGCTATATAGTCACGGTTCATGTTTTTGTTGTGTTTATTTGCGTAGGCGGCTGCTAGGTCTTCCGGGGAGATTTGATATCTTAATAGTATATTGTTGAAGTACATTAGCACGTCGCATAATTCTTCTGTAAAGGCAGACTTTATATCATTGTTGTTCATTATGCGGTCTTCGCCGCATTTTTTGATTATGTCCAGCGCTTCGCCTATTTCGCCAATCATCCATAGAAACTGACTTCGTGCGTGTTGTGCCTCCATGGGTGACCAGTTATCTTTGTTTTTTTCCCATAATTTGCGTTGCATTTCTAGCATCTGTTGAAAATTTAAGTCTTTCATGGTTTCCTCCGTGTGTATACTCATTCACCCCGGAATGCGATTATTTTTTATAGCTTTGGGTTCTGCGCTCGGCTTCGAAGATGTAGTAGCCCTTTGCTTCGTGGATGCGCACCCCGCCGAAGATGGCTATAAATTTGTTTTTATACCAGTCTTTACGTTTTGTTACCATGTAGAACTTGCCGCCTATGGCTAGGCGGTTAAAGCCTTTTTCTATGAACAGTTTTGGAACGGAGAAGTCCGCGTGGTAGGGAGGGTTTACGGCTATTATTGTGAAGCCGGTTTCGTTTATGTTTTTGTATGCGTCAGAATGGATTATTTGAACGCCTTCAATATTGTTATGAGCGGCATTGCGGCGGGCGTATTTTAGGGCGGTTTCGCTTATGTCGGACATGTATACGCTTGTGGGGGGTATGTGTTTTGCGGCGGTTATGCCTACTACGCCATAGCCGCAGCCTAGGTCTAGGAGTTTGTCTTCGGGGGTGAAGTTTATGCATTCAAGCATGGCAAGGGTGCCCTTGTCTACTTGGCTGGGGGAGAAGAGTTTGGGGTGAGTTTCGAAGGTTAGGGGGTAGCCTTTTATTGTTTTATCTATTCTTGTCATGATGGTGTAATAAGGTTATCAGGCATTGCGGAGTTGTCCTCGTTGATAATTGGCTTGAGAACGGGTATTAGTTCTTCCGCAAGGCTTAGTAATTGTGTGATTTTATTGATGGTTGCAACTATGTCAGAGCCGTATCTTGTTTTAGTCGCGTAGGAATTTAATGTATCAACATTTTTTCTAAGCCATGGAAACATCGTAATCCCCGCATCATCTAGTTGTTCGTTTAATATGTCCATATCGTGAGTTTGCTTGTGCTTTACCCCATTTATTGTTAGTGCAAATTTGGCCAACTTTTCTATTCCTTGCTGCACATGATACGCTGCGATATCAATTAGCAATTCGTCGGAATTATGTTGAGATAAGATAAAACGGGCGCTTTGCAAATCAGCTTTAGCCCTATCATATAGAGTTATTTTTTTTGTCATAAACAACTACCCCTTCCTCCATAATATCTCTGTAAACACAGGAAAAATCTTCATCAGATTTCTGTTTTAACAACTTTGCGGAATCCACGAGAATAAAGTCGTATGGTTCGCCCTTTAGCCTTAAATTGCGGCTGGAGAACTCCTTCTTTGGGGTGCCAATAATGCAAACATCCAAGTCACTGTCATAGTGGTGGGCGTATGTTACGCTGCTGCCAAAGATGATAACACCCTCTACCCAGTCCTCCACATTATCAACCAGGTGCTTGACGGCCAGTTGCTTATACGGGTGGATGTAGTAAAAGGGTTTGCCAAGGTTATGTTTATCCAAGAATTTGTACATGGTTCACCTGCCTTGTTGAGATTACACCCCGTAAACGTGCTATTTTACTGCTCACGGCTAAACCATCACTACCGGCGTTGCCGTATCGCTTTTATCGGTATCATCAAAACCGGAAAAGGTTGTCCATTAGTATCAAAACCGGGAAAAGGTTTACCATTAGTATCAAAACCGGCCTCAACCTGTTTCTGAAAGGTCTATATACAAATGCCCGAAGTCCTCGATAAAGGACTTCCGCCCTTTAATATTATCCCCAAGCAGTATCTCGAACATTTCCTGGGTCTTAGCCGCGTCGGTGGGGATAACCTGCACAAGGCGGCGGGTTTCCGGGTTCATGGTGGTTTGCCACATCATCTCCGGCTCGTTTTCTCCTAGGCCTTTGGAGCGCTGGATGGTGTATTTTGTACCGGCTTTTTCCAGTTTGGCTACTGCGTCGTTTTTGTCCTTGTCTGTGTAAGCGAAGATTGTTTTCTTACCTGCTGTGATTTCAAACAGCGGAGACTCGGCTATATATACCTTCCCCGCTTCAATTAGGGATGGGGTTAGCCGGTACAGCATTGTTAAAATCAGGGTGCGGATATGGTAGCCGTCGTAGTCTGCGTCTGTACATATTATTATGCGCCGCCAGTTTAGCTTGTCTATGTCAAAGGCGCTTAGGTCCCGGCTGTTTTTATGCTTGATTTCTACGCCACAGCCCAGTACCCGCAGCAGGTCTGTGATGATATCGTTATTGAAAATACGGTCATAGTCTGCCTTTAGGCAGTTGAAAATCTTGCCCCTTACGGGCATTATGGCTTGGAATTCCGCGTCGCGGCCCAGCTTGCAGCTACCTAGTGCCGAGTCGCCTTCCACTATATACAATTCCCGGCGGCCAACGTCCTTGGTGCGGCAGTTTACGAATTTTTCTACACGGTTATTTAAGTCTAGGTTGCCTGTTAGCTTTTTCTTTAGTGTGATGCGGGTTTTTTCGGCGGATTCCCTGCTGCGTTTGTTGGCAAGTACTTGCCCGGCAAGCTTGCTTGCGTCGGCTTTATTTTCTATGAAGTAGATTTCTAACTGCTTGCGCATGAAATCCGTCATTGCGTCTTGGATGAAGCGGTTATTTATGGCTTTTTTTGTTTGGTTTTCGTAGGATGTTATGGTGGAGAAGGAGTTGGTTATCAGAATCAAGCTTTCTTCTATATCTGGGAAGCTGACTTTTTTCTCGTCTTTTTTATAGTGGCCGCCGGCTTTTAGATAGGTGTCTACCGCGGATACAAAGGCTACTTTTATTGCCTTGTCTGGCGCGCCGCCGTAGGCCAGGAAGCTGGAATTGTGATAATACTCAAGGAGGCTTGCGTCGTTTGAGAAGCAGAAGGCTATTTCGAATTTTAGCTTGTATTCGGGCTTGTCGGGCCGGTCCCGGCCTTTTGTTTCGTGGGATAGCAGTACCGGGTCTGTAAGGGGGGTTTGGCCTGCTATTTCCGTTATATAATCCCGGATGCCGTTTTCGTAGCGGAACTCGAATGTTTCGCCGCTTGGCTCGTCATGCAGCTTAAAAAGAAGCCCGGCGTTTACTATGGCCTGGCGCTTTAGCATGTCCTTATACCAGTCCAGGGGGACGTCTATTTCCGTGAAAACATCCCTGTCCGGCCGCCATTTAATTGTTGTGCCGGTTCGGCCGCGATACTCTTCCTTTTTCAGGCCGCCTATGTTCTCGCCCTTTTCGAAATGCAAAGTATAGCGTAGGCCGTTTTGTTGGATTGTGGCATCCATGTATTCGGAACTGTATTGGGTTGCGCAAAGCCCAAGGCCGTTTAGCCCCAGGCTAAAGGCGTAGTTGGCTTCCTCTTCGTTATTGGAATATTTGCCACCGGCATATAACTCGCAAAACAGCAACTCCCAATTGTATTTTTCTTCAATTGGATTATAGTCCACAGGCATACCCCGGCCTTTGTCTTTAACGGTAATAGACATATCCGCGTGGCGTGTGATTGTAATTTGGTTCCCGTGGCCTTCCCGGGCTTCGTCTATGGAATTGGATATAATCTCGAAAATGGCGTGCTGGCAGCCTTCCAGGCCGTCCGAACCAAAAATAACGGACGGACGCTTACGCACCCTGTCCGCTCCTTTTAAGGCTGTTATGCTTTCGTTGCCGTATTCTTTTGTTGTCATGGTGGCTCCTTTAACCTGATATTTATGTGCTATCAATCCGGAAAATTTGTTGATTTTAACTCGGTTACAAGATTATCAAAAAAATCTGCCTGTATTTGTAGATTCTGCTGAAATAATCTGTTTGCTGTGGCGGTGGATAATTTATTCATGATAAAGCCTTCATGCTTCCAGTGCTTAAAATGACAAAGGCGCCCCCAATGCATGGCATAGAAGGCGCCTTCATACTACTATAACGGGTGAGTCAGCGTCAAATACATAACTGTAAACCCGTAGCGTGTAATACAGATATGATAGTTATGCGCATATCAAGCTGATTGGATATACACAGTGACTCCGTTAACAGTAATAGATATTACCGTATCCAGGTCTATATCTAAGAGGTTGATATTGCTAGTATCGCCAGGTCTGGGCCTGCCGGGCCCCGGTCTGCCGGAACTATACTGCAAAAATGTCATATGCAGGTCGCGGATGCCCTCTTGGCCCGAAACAAATGTTAGCATGGGAAACCCCAGCGGAATTGCGCCATTGGTTGTATTGAGTGTCGCACTTAAACCGGATGTATCTGCGATAAAGCCCTCCAGGCACATGCTAGACAAATCTTTACTGTCCCATAATCCTCTAAATGCGACACCCCAGGTATGAACTGCGACTTCCGTAAACACAGCATCATCATTAAAATGGAATGGCCCTTCTGCCATCAGATAACGATGGGTTTCTTCGGTTACATCCACAGTCACAGACCAGTTAATAGCCATGGGGCTGTATACTGTAAAAAGCCCTGCTATGCGGTAATACGAAAGCCGGGATTCGTCCACCGGGAAGCGGTATTCTACATAGCTAATTCCGGGCACTCCACTCCATGAGTATGCAGAATTGAATGGGGCGCATTGGATAACCATGCCGTCATACAACATAAATTTTGTCATTTCCAGGGGGAAAACCTCTGTAACTTCACGAGGGTTGGGGCCCTGTTTTTGCAGAAATATCCTTGTTGAATTAAAACTTGAAGCAATATCCCCGGCACCGCCTGTGGGATGTGGCAATGACTCATACCTGCGTAGTACACGCAGGGTTCCGTCCACAACACCTACGCTGGAGATGCTGCTTCTTATGCGGTTATTTATGGTAATCTCGTAGTTGGTTTGCCCCGGTGCTATTATGTTTGTGCCTTCCGGCCATTCCGTATTCGGTAAGGGCGGCATGTTGCCGATATTATCGGTAGCATACCATCCTACCATTGGTGCAGTCTCGGCGCCTACATATGAGTTATTATTTATATCAAGCCTGGTATTGTAGACTTCGCTTATAAACATAGTTTCCGACGGGCTAGGCAGTGCGGAAAAATCTACACCTAAGGATACCCCGCCTACCGGTACTCCATGCTCCCACCAATAGTAAACCCCGTTATACTGTATCCGGTGGATATTTACGGTTATATGCTCCAGGCTGCCGGTTGTTTCAAACCAGCTTCTTGTGTGGAATGTGACAACTCCGGTTTCGCAGCGGTTTATTATTTGGGGGGTCATGACTATTTTGCTTGGGGCGATATTTTGGTAAATAGAGGATTCCAGGATAATTCCGTTTTGCAGCCTGTTGGCGGTTAGGTCTTCCAGCATTATATATATATCTGCCATATTGTAGCCCAGGCCTATGGCTACAACCTCTACCCTCATGCCGCATTGGGTTATAAACTCGCCGTTTGCGCTTTCGGTTTCTATGGGGATTAGCCCTGCGGCTGTGTCTGCGCCTAATATCCTGGTAAGCCGGCTAAAGCTGCCAATGCCCGTTGCTACTGTGGCTACGCTTGTTACTAATATTAAAAGGGCGGCAAGTGCAATTATCATGCTTTTTTTAATGGACTTTGCAGGCTTGCGGGTTAGCTTCTTGTGCACGGCACTTGCTATGTCTGTTTCTGGGATGTTCATGCTTTTGAAAGCGTTTTTAATTATTATTTCGTCCCGGTCTTTTTCCACTTTATTGCCCCTCTCTTTGTTCTAATATGGCTTTTGCCAGCTTCTTTTTTGCCCGTTGGTAGCGCTTGTGCAGTGCGGCTTCTGTTGCATTGTAGATTGTTGTCAGTTCCTTGTAGTCCAGTTTGTCTATTACCCGGTTAAAAACCAGCGCCCTGTCTTTGGGGGAGAGGGTTTTTAGGGCGGCTCTTAGTTCCTCGCTCATGGTGGTATCCGGCATTTCGTAGGAGGCTTCCGGGGTTTTTGTATCGAATAGGAATAGAAATTTCTTCTTTCGCAAGGTATCCATACATGTGTTGAAGGCGATTTTGTAAAGCCAGGGCAGTATGCCTTTGTCTGGCCGGTATTGGTGGCGCTTGGTGTAGGCTTTTATGAAGGTGGTTTGGGCGGCATCTTGGGCTTCGTGATAGTCGCATAGGATTGAGTTGCAGTATTTTGTTATTGCTTGGCCATGGGTTTCTATTACTGTGGTTAAATCCTCCGGCGTTATTGTGTATGAGTTAGAGTTGTGGTTTGTTGCTATTGATATGCCCATACGCTGTGCCCCTTTTGTTAGTAAATTTATTGCTGCGATGCTTCTGAGTAGAATTAGACCTGTGGTTTTGTAGCTAAGAATTTCCAGCTTCTTTATATGTATAACGTTCTTGCGTATGTTTTTCAGACATGGGTTTTATGACAATACAGGCAATGTTTTTCAAAATTAATGCAGTACAATAAAATTACCGAGGGAAAGGAGGATTGCAAAACATATGCAAGGATTTATTAAATCATCACTTGATTACATTGAGCATAACCTAAAAGCCGATATAACAGTAGATGAACTTGCGACAATGGCAAACTATTCTGTCAGACATTATTGTCGCTTGTTTGCTCAAGCAATGGATTCTACTGTCGCAAGCTACATTCTCAAAAGGCGGCTAGATCATGCTCTTATCGAAATTTCATCAGGCCGAAAAGCTATCGTTGTGGTATTGGAATATGGTTTTGATACTTATTCGGGATTTTATAAGTCATTTGTAAAAATGTATGGCTGCTCTCCAAAAAAGTATTTACGCATTTACAAAAACAAAAAATCGGAGGTGCTATTTATGCACGATATAAACGAAATCAATAAAATACTAGCTAATTGGGATATACCGTCAAACTTAAATATTAAAGATATAACCCACACCCATTGGGAAACAAAAGAAAAATCAGACTGGGAAACATGGGACATCGGTGACACATACTATCTTAAAACCAACGAACGTTCAAAAATGATACGCAATCTTACCATAGCCCAGGCACTTGCCAAGCAGGGACTGACTTCGGAATTTTCGCCCATCCCAACAAAGCAAGGCGATGACTACCTTGACGGCGAGCATATCTTTCTGCTGACAAAAAAGATTGGTGAACCACTTAACCACCACCCATTATCCGACGAAGAAATAGCGCAAATGGCGAATAACAAACCCCGCGAAAAACATGCTTTCGCTCTTGGGCAGGCCATAGCCAAACTTCATAACGCATTAATAACTGTGCAGGACGATATAAAACCATGGGAGGGCAACTTATACGAACAGGGCAAAAACGCAATTCCAAAAGTGAAAAAGAGTGCCCTGGGAATTGGCGACGATTTTTTCACCGACTACGAAGATAGCTTCGGTAGGTTATACGACAAGTTGCCCAAGCAGTTGATACACGGCAACCTTTGCGTAGAAACCGCTGTTTATGAAAGCGGTCAGGTTGTAGGCTTCAAAGGCTTCGAAACATTCGAGTTGTCCTATATAAGGATTTACGACATAATCTGGGGTGCTGGGGAAATAAATACCCAGCCATCCATGGAAAAATATTTGGCGATGCTGACCCAAATGCTAAAAGGATACAACAGTGTAAACCCACTAACTGCAGAGGAAAAGCAATCTGTTTATTATGTGTTATGTGCCAACTATTTAAGAGGCTGCGCATATTTCACCGCAGAAGTGGAGGCTGTCGCTGACTTGTCGGCACGTAGCAACCAGGCAATGGTTTTCCTTGCTAACAATAAGGAGATGTTTAGCAATTTGATTTAGTCCTTAACGAAAATGGGCTTCTTCCTCTACAGATGAGTAGGGAAGAAGCCCATTGTTATTATGTCGTTGGGCAATGAATAAGGCCAGTAAGTTCCATTGGAGGCACCAGTTTGCCATCCTTACACACGCGCATGGTGCCTGCGGAAAGTTCGTCTATCAGTATGACCTTTCCGTCGTTTTTGCCAAACTCATATTTGATATCGTACAGGTCAAGGCCTTTTTTTGCAAAATCGGCGGTCAGCAGCTTGGTGATTTCCTGTGTCAGATTTTTGCAAATTGCATAATCCTCGTGGGTGATGATGTTTAGGGCTGCCAGGGCGTCTTCGCTTATTGGCGGGTCTTTTAGGTTGTCATCTTTTATGGTGGCCTCTACCAAGTAGCCGAGTTCGTCCCCGCGGTTTGTAAACGAACCGTATCTTCTTAGAAAACTGCCTTCGGCTTTACGGCGGCATATAAATTCTACCGCGTACTTTTGCGCTGGCAGCACTGTCATAGTAGCGGCTGGGATATCGCTTTCTATATAGTGGTTGGGGATGCCTGCTGCCGTTAGCATTTCGAAGAAATACTTTGTCAGTTTTAATGACTCCCGGCCCAGGCCGTCTATGCTTAGGCCCACTGCATTTTCACCCGGGTCAAATACGCCGTCTTTACCAGTTGCGGTGTCTTTTAGTTTTAGTGTGTAGGTTCCGTTGGCGTTTTCGTATACGTCCTTGGTTTTGCCTGATAGGATTAACTTCATTGGGGGGACGCTTTTCGCTATTCCTTTATGGCCTATATCATTACGGTAAAACAGGTTTTCGCATTTTATTTGCTTTATTTCCTTGTATAGTTCGTCTTGTACGGCGGCCAGGGTTTCGCCTCTCCTTACAATAAACAGCACCCGTCCGCCATTGGTAACATAGCCTTCTTCGTTGCGGGCGGTGGCAAAGTGGAATACCTGTGTATCGCCGGATATATCCTCAAGCCCTCGTATTGGGGTGCCTTTTTCATAATTGCCCGGGTAGCCTTTGGAGGCCATTACCACGCCTATTATATGGTCCTTACTCCAGGTAATAACGGGCTCTTTGTTTGCCAGTATGTCTGTTATTGCCGCGTATAGGTCGCTTTCCAGTAGGGGCAGCACTACTTCTGTTTCCGGGTCCCCAAAGCGGGCATTAAACTCTATTACCTTTGGGCCGGAGGGGGTAGCTATTAGCCCAGCGTACAGGATGCCCGTAAAGGGCCGGCCCTCTTTTACCATGGCTTCGGCGGCTTTTTGTAGGATATCTTTGCGGGCGGTATCTTGATAGATTTCGCTTATTTGCGGTACGGGTGAATAGGCCCCCATGCCGCCGGTATTAGGGCCTTCGTCGTTGTCGTAGGCTCGCTTATGGTCTTGGGCTATTACCATGGGGTATACCTTTGTGCCTTTTACGAAGGCCATATAGGTAAACTCCTCGCCGTCTATAAATTCCTCTACAACAACGGTTTTGCCGGATTCGCCAAAACGTGCGTTTTGCAGCATGTCTTTTAGCGCGTTGTCGGCTTCTTCCAGTGAACTGGTTATTATTACGCCCTTGCCTTCGGCCAGGCCGTCGGCTTTTAGTACATACGGAGGGGGCTGGGTTTTGATATATGCCGCGGCACCAGGATAATCTGTAAATACTTTATATGCCGCTGTGGGAATGTTATATTTCTGCATTAACTCCTTTGCGAAGGACTTGCTGCCTTCGATTATAGAGGCGCTTTTTGTTGGGCCAAAAATCAGCAGGTCTTCGGCGGTGAAATAATCTGCTATTCCGGCGTTTAGCACTGCTTCCGGGCCTGGTATTGTTAGGGCAATACCCTCGTTTTTTACAAACTCTGTCAGCCCCTCAAAGTCCATTGGGTCTATGTTTACGCATGTAGCAACATCCTGCATACCGGCATTGCCCGGGGCTACATATATCTTACTTACGTTAGGTGACTGGGCCAACTTCCATGCTATGGCATGTTCCCGGCCGCCGCTGCCTACTATCAGTACTTTGTTCATATATTTGTCCTTTCTGCACTAATGCCTAAAATGCCTCACGCCCGTGAGAATCATGGCGATACCATGCTTGTCGCAAGCGTCTATAGAATCCTGATCCCGGAGGCTGCCGCCTGTTTGGATGATTACAGAAATCCCGGCTTTTGCGGCTTCTTCTACAGTGTCTGGCATTGGGAACATTGCGTCAGAGGCCAAAACTGCCCCTTTGGCCCGTTCGCCGGCGCCTGATATTGCTATCTTTGCAGCGCCTACCCGGTTGGTTTGGCCCGGGCCTATGCCAATGGTCATATTGTCTTTTGCGATTAGTATGCCGTTGGATTTTACATATTTTATTACCGTCCAGGCGAATTTAGCCGTGCGTAGTTCGTCTTCGGTGGGTTTTTTCTTGGTTGGGAAGGTTAGGTTTGTATTGTCGTAGCCATAACGGTCTTTTTCTTGGGCAAGCAGCCCGCCGTTTATGGATACGATGTGTTGGCCTTGGTTGTTTTCGCTATTGGCCGCTACATCTAGTTGCAGCAGACGCAGGTTTTTCTTCTTGGTGAGGATTTTAAGGGCGCCTTCTGTATAGCTTGGGGCGATTATTATTTCCAGGAAAATCTCGTTCATTTGTGTTGCGCAGTACTCGTCCACTTCCCGGTTAAAGGCCACAATGCCTCCAAAAATGGATACCGGGTCGGCTTCATATGCCCTGTCGTATGCCTGGGCTACGGTGTCGCCTATGCCTACACCGCAGGGGCAGTAGTGTTTTACGGCCACAACCGCCGGGGTGTCAAACTCGCGTACCAAGGCCAGCGCCGCGTCGGCATCGCCTATGTTTATATAAGAAAGTTCCTTGCCGTGCAGTTGTTTTGCGGTGACTATGGAACTTGTTGGCAGCGGGTCGCCGTAAAGGGCGGCTTGCTGGTGCGGGTTTTCGCCGTAGCGCAGGGTTTGGGTTTTTTCGTAGGTAATGGTTAGCTTTTCGGGATAAATTTCCTTTGTAAAATAGCTGGCTATAAGCGCGTCGTATGCGGCGGTGTGGCGGAAGGCTTTTGCCATTAGGGCTTGCTTTGTGTCTTTGCTTATGCCGCCTGCGCTTAACTCGTTTAGGATTTTGCTGTAGTCTTCCGGGTCTACTACAACGGCTACATGTGCATGGTTTTTTGCGGCGGAACGTATCATGGCCGGGCCGCCTATATCTATGTTTTCTACCGCTTCCTCGTAAGTGACGCCAGGCTTTTGGATTGTGGCCTTAAAGGGGTAGAGGTTAACCACAACAATGTCAATGGTGCCAATGGAATGGGCCGCCAAAGTCTCCATATGGGAGGGGTTGTCGCGCATTGCAAGTATCCCACCGTGTATGGTAGGGTGCAGGGTTTTAACGCGGCCGTCCAGCATTTCCGGGAAGTTGGTTACGTCGGATATGTTCATTGCCCCGTGCTGTTTCAAAAGTTCGTACGTGCCGCCGGTCGAGATTATCTCGTACCCTTGGCGGATTAGCCCTACGGCAAAGTCCTCTATGCCGCGCTTGTCTGATACGCTGATTAATGCTTGTTTTTTCATTGGTTCCTCCTTGTTTGCGCTGTTTTATGCATATGCGATCGCTTTTGTCGGTATCATCAAAACCGCCAGCGTCCATAATTATGTTTTTCAAAGATATATGGGTTATCCTCTAAAAACAACCCCATCCGCCGCATATTAATCCTTTTCATAATGCTGCGGTTTTGCCATGGCTCGTTTGTATAGCTATCATAATAATATTGTATCCTGCGATGGATTTCCAATTGCAATGTAGTATTATCGGTTAGGCGGTAGACATCAAGCAGGTTCCCGGCATTATCCGCGCTAAAAAAGTGGTCCCGCATAGTAAAATGAAACCCTCGGGACCTATATAAGTTAACATTAAGCCGCCCGGAAACAAATCCGGAAGCAGACACATTAGCCACAACAAGAAACACCATCCCGGTAATAAGATAGACCCGCATGATATCGAATTTATCCTTAAAAAGCGCTAGTAGCGTAAACACACATAACAGCACCTCCATAACCAAAAACGTAATAACCGCCATCCTTAGAGGCGTAAACCCAAAAACCTGCATGTACATATTCATACGATAAAAAGACGACGCAATAAGCACACCCGTAAACAATGTAAGCATAACAAGCATTAGCCTGATTATGCCCACACGGGCATGGTCCCGGTAAACCTGCAGGAAGAAAATGATAACAGTGAAATTAATGATTGTGATAAACAGCAGCTGAAAGAACCCTTGCCGGGCATAGTCCGCAAATATAATATCCCCCGGCAAAGTATTAAACCCGCCCATAAAAAGATAGGCCAGCTGCACATAGCAAAAGGCAAGAAACACAAGGTTAAGCACCAACAAAAAAGCCAGCGCCACAATTTTATCCAGGTTAAAAGGCTTAAACCAAGCCTCGCTATGTTTCATAAACCTGGCGTTGTACACATACCCCGCAAGGAAAATACATGCAAGGAATATCACAATAATATGCCCGAAGAACCTGGCAATATTAGGCTCCTCATACCCTGCAAAAAAGTCCGCGATTAGGGTGGCAAATACCTGGTCGGCGCTTACCATCAGCAGGATTATTATAAATGCCAGGGGAATGGCAATCCCAATGCCTATAATGAAGCGTATGGCTGGGTGGTTCTTGGTAATCTTGGTGGCCCGTCCGGTAGCCAGCCAGATATTCATACCGGCCCAAACATTGCCGGGCAGTACTTTAAATGTATTGCCCCAAAAAAATAGCGCCCCAAATGGATACCTAGCGCCGTGTATCACCCCGAAAATAATAAAGGCAAACAGTATCCAAACAGCCGCTACATTAATATAAGTAAAAACAGTCCGCCCAAAAACCATGTTAAACCCGGCAAAAATCATAAGCGGCACAGCCCATAAAAACCCACGCGGGTGGTTAAGCCATTCCAGCCGCTTCAGCAGTACATATAACAATACAACGGTAATGCCACAAAAAATAAAGAAGGATAGCTGAGGATAGACCTGTATGCCTGTGAAGCTAATGGAATAAAGGAATGCCGTAATTGCTGCAAATACAGCAATAACGGGAACCCGGGAGCCGTCGATTTCCAGCGAATCAAGAGGGTTGACTTTGGCTTTGGGAGGCCGGTTTACATGGGCAGCCGGCTCGGGTGAGATATAGCCCTCCGGGGGGGTGTTTGGGATGGGGGGGCCAGCAGTTTCAGCGGCAACATATGGCGGCCCATCATGTTTTGTTATTGGAATGCCCGTACCTGCGTGGGTTTCGTCTTGCTTTGCCGTGGCGGCATCCGCATCTGTGGCGGTTGCGTCAGGTAATGTTTCTGCCGGGGGTGCTGCGGAATCCTTTGGATTGTTGTTCTGATTATGAATATTCACAATCAATACCCTCCTTATGCTTTTGCACAAGTTTAAAAACGGAAAATTAAAATGCGGTTGGGGAAAGTTTAAGATTTGTCAATCCTGCAACCTTCATTCATTTTTTTGCATATCGCAACATCCCATGGCCCGTAGGGCCGGGGGAAAAATCATGTCATATTTTCAAGAATCTTGTTATACCGCATTGTTATAACCTCGCTGGGCTGGCCCTTCTTACAAAACGCCAGCTTTGCCAGCTTTGGCGAAATTCGCTCAACAACCAGCCGGCCATCTACAAGCTTATCTTGCAGCGCCTTAAACGCCGCAAAGAACCGCGCATCATTTTTAGCCTTATCGTAAAAGGAAAGCACATACACATAGTGGAATAAGCAATAACCCGTCAAAGGATACTCAACCTGCATAAACCGTGTGCCTATCCCATATTGACATGGGCCTATCGGCTTTTTAATCACCCAGTGCTGCAACAAAAATTCAACAGCCTTATCAAGGGCCGGCTCAGTGTTTAAATAATCGCTAAAACGAAAGGCATCCAGTACATTAAGGGTTGGCAAAGGGTTAGAGTATTCCGTTTCCGGCCCGCGCCCATAAGAGAATTTATTGCAGCGCCAACCGCCGTCTGTATATGTTGTGCTGAGGAAGTATTGGAAGGATTTCTGGATTCGTTCATCTGCCTGGTGCCCCATTCGGCATAGAAGGCTTAGAATATAAGCCGTTTGGCATGGAAGTATTCCGCCCCTTGGGTAAACCTTAAAGCGGCCGTCCTGCCTCCACGTGCTGAAAAACATATCGGATAGGGTTTTGAGTATAGGGTGGGAAAGCTCCATTCCCAAATCCAGCAGCATATGCGCGCAATCGTAGGCCGAAAAAGGGCTGCCTTTAATAAGCCGGTTGTCGGGTGTTGTCCAAAAATCCGCCCCAAGGTCGTGCCTGTGTGATAATATTTCGTCTATGTCGGGTTGATATTTGCTATGGATAGACATTTTCTCGCCGCCTTATACCAATCTTCTAATCAACGCTTCTTTACTGCCGTCCAGCATATCAATAATAGGTATCTCTATCATCGTATACGCACCTGCTGCCTGCTTTACACTGGCCCTTGCAGATGCCACCATAACCTGGGCCGTCAGCGCCGGGTTATTTATTTTCATATTAAATTCGAATAGTTGGTTATGGGTCTTGCCGGAGACGCCCTTGCGTACAATGCTAACCCCATGACCTACGTCTATCAGGGAATCTATATCATTTTCATAAAATACATGTGTCTCGTCATCGCGGAAATAGGGGTCGGCCTTGATTTTTGCGGCAATATCCGCAAAATCATAGCCGGAATGGGGCTCTACATAAACCATGCGCCTGTGCACTCCCGTCCCAAGGGGAATGGTAATAGACAGGGCGTTTTTCACCCCATCAATTGCCTTAACGGCAACAGTATGCCCAAGACTCATACCGGGGCCGAAATTTGTAAATGTCTTGCCCTGTGGGGCGAAAACCTCCATCAGCCCCCGCATTACAGAATCCCCGCCGGGGTCAAACCCAACGGAAACAATAGCGGTGCTGCCGCCTTCTTTTGCCGCTGTGTCTAACCGGGCGCGCAGCTCCCATATATCTGAGTGGATATCATAGCTGTCTACGGTGTTTATCCCTTGTACCAGGCACTTTTCTGCGATTTCTGGAATGCTGCGTGACGGGGTGCAAAGTATGGCTGCATCCGGCTTTGGCACAAGCTTGCCGATATCATCCACTACTGGAACAGAAACCTTGGGCTTGTTTAACGACTGTGTACGCATTGCCACGCCGCAAAGTTCCATATCCTTTGCCGCGTCTATTGCTTCAATTACGGCTTTGCCGATATTGCCGTATCCTACTATCGCTATTTTTAGCATAATCTCAAACCTCACCTTCACTTAATAGGCTTATTTAGAGTTTCCAAAGAAGTCTAATGAGGACTACACCATCATTTCCCATTTATTTTGAATGTACCTGTAACGCGCTAACTCGCAGTTGCCATAATATTGCGTCTTTCCTAAAGCCTCTAATGATTTATCCATTGTACAGGCCTGGAAAACGCGCAGGGTATAGCCATGGGCCAACACAAAAACCCTTTCGTGACCGGCCTTTGCAACATCGTCCAAAAAGCTGCTTACCCTGTTTATCATGTCTAATAATGTCTCCCCGTTTGTGGGGGGGACATAGTTCATAGGGTCAGACAGTCTTGCGGTGGGGTAAAGTTCAGCGGCTTCCTCCCAGTTCATCCCTTCCATTGCGCCTAGGCCTATTTCTACCAGGCGAGGGTCCAATATTGGTTTATATCTGTCACCGAAAGCAATTTCTACCGTGTCTTTTGCGCGTTTTAGTGGGCTTGAGTATACGGCGTCGAAATGTATGCCTTCCAGCATATTGCCTAAAGATTTGGCCTGGGCTATCCCCTCCTGGGTAAGCGGCGAGTCTTGGCCGCTGCCCTGGTATTTGCGCTGGATATTAAACTGGGTTTCGCCATGCCTTGCTATATATAGTTCCATATAATCATCCTTCCTGCCTATTGCGGGCAATGTCCGTCACTTATAGCGAACGCACATGAGAACCGCGAAGCAAGCCAGAAAATCGCAATGCACCAATGCGTTTTTTGGCGCAGTCTGAGCGGGCTTCTCAAGCGCGTTCGCTATACCAAGCATGAAAACCGCTTTTGTCGGTATCATCAAAACCGGAAAAAAGGTTTACCATTTGTATCAAAACCCAAATATGCCTTTGACCAAATCATCAAACCTGTGGAGTAGGTGTTTTCATATTACTTCTTTGTATTATCCACCAAAATAGCACGTACCGGGCTGCCTTCTCCACCCGGGATTTTAAGGGGCAGGGCCGATAGTATATATTCGCCTTCTGGTACGTTTTCAAGTACCAGTCCTTCCAAAACAGCGATGCCGTTACCCAGCAGGGCCTTATGGGCCGGGAAACCTTCAGCGCCGTAGGGGTCTATAGATAAGTAGTCTATACCTATGGTTTTGATTTTCTTCATTACAAGATATTCGGCGGCCTCTGGAGTAAGGGCTATAAAATCCTGATTAAGAACCCCTTGCCGCATATAAGCGGATTGGCCTGTGTCCAGCAAAACAATATCCCCTTCCCGGATATCCAGAGGTTCAAGGTCGGCTTTACGTACATGGCCCTGTACGGTGATGCGCATAACCTTAGCCGGGCCATAAAAATAATCCAGGGCCGTATCGGTGCATGTAGAGCCGCCGGGTATAAAATGAAGGGGCATGTCCGCATGTGTGCCCGTGTGGGCCGTTACGGATATCTTAGAAAAATTGTACGGGTCGCCATTGTCCATTTGGGATGTGATAGTAATCTCGGGCCTTTCGTTGCCGTAAACAGGCAGGTTGCTGGAAATTTCGGCGGTGATGTCATAGATTTTCATGGTGGTCCTCCTTAAATGTTGTAAACAACCCCCGGCCCTACGGTTGTCTTTATTTTTGCTATTTACACACAATCACTCACACAACCCTTTTAGAACCGCTACATACAATTCATGCTCGACTTGATGCACCCGTTCCTCAAGGGTTTCAAGCGTATCCCCCGGCAAAATATCAACCCTGCGCTGGGCGATAATGGGCCCGGTATCCACACCTGCGTCTATATAATGAACCGTTACCCCCGTATGGCTTGCGCCGCTTTCAAAGGCCTTAGCAATGGCATCCATTCCCGGAAAATCCGGCAGCATAGACGGGTGGATATTAACAATTCTGCCCCCATACTCGCAAAGGAGGGTCTTGCCTATAATGCGCATATACCCTGCCAGCACAATAAACTCCGCCCCGGCCTCCTTTAGCGCAGCTAAAATCTGCCTTTCATGGGCGGCCCGGTTTGCAAAACCTTTGGGACTGCATATAAATACGGGGATGCCAAGACGCGCAGCCCGGGTAATCACCTTGGCCTCAGGCTTATCGCATACCAGTAGGGAAACCTTTGCATTAATCTTGTCGTTTGCAGCGGCAGCGGCAACCGCCTCAAAATTGGAACCGTTCCCCGACGCGAACACAGCTATATTTTTCACTTTCTCACTTCCGTTCTGTTTATATGCCCTGCATAAACTCCGTTATCTTATGCATTACAGTTTGCCGGTATATATCCGGCCTATAATGCATATTTGATATGACTTTCGCCATTCACAAGGCATTAACCAGTCGCAACTATCTCCTCAACAGCCTCCAGCATAGCCTCTAAAATTTCATCCTCGGCCAACTTACGCACTATTTCGCCTTTCTTAAATAAAACCCCTACCCCGCGCCCGCCGGCAACGCCTATATCCGCTTCCCTAGCCTCCCCAGGCCCGTTAACCACACAGCCCATTACCGCTACGGTGATGGGCTTCTCTACTGTTTCAAGCTTTTCCTCTATTTGCGCGGCCAGGTTTATAACGTCAATATCTGTGCGGCCGCAGGTTGGGCAGGCTATTACCGTGGGGCCAAAGCGCCTTAGCCCCATTGCGGAAAGTATCTCTTTAGCGCAGCGGATTTCTTCCGTTGGGTCCCCAGAAAGGCTTACCCGCAGGGTATCCCCTACCCCCATGGCCAACAGCGCTCCCATACCGGCGGCGGAACGGATAGCACCCTTATAGGGCGTACCGGCCTCGGTTAGGCCTATATGTAGCGGGTATGGCATACGTGCAGCCAGGATTTTATGGGCCTCCAGCATCAGGGGGATGTTGCTGGCCTTTATGGAAACCACGATATTGCTAAACCCGTTGCCTTCCAGCATGGAAATATTTCTTAATGCGCTTTCGGCAAGCCCTTCCGGGGTCATACCGTACTTCGCCATTATGTCTTTTTCCAGGGAGCCGCCGTTTACCCCTACCCTTATTGGTATCTCAGCGGCTTTTGCGGCCTCGGCCACTTTTTGCAGCCGCAGCCCGTCACCTATGTTTCCGGGGTTAATACGCAGCTTGTCCGCGCCGTTTTTAACCGATTCCAGCGCCAAACGGTAATCGAAATGGACATCGGCCACCAGTGGGAGAGCGATTTCTTTTTTTATTTGCTTAATTGCCGCCGCCGCTTCCATATCGGGAACCGCTACCCGTATAATCTCACAGCCCGCTGCGGTAAGCGCGTGAATTTGCGCTACCGTAGCAGCCACATTACGGGTGTCTGTATTTGTCATGGACTGAATAACTATCGGGTGCCCGCCGCCAACGGGCACGCCTCCTATATGCACTACCCGGGTTTCATTGCGTTTTACCATTACAATAACCTCGCTATATCTCGGTATGCTATAAACACCGCAAGCAAAATCAGCACAACAAAACCTACCATGTGCACCATGCCCTCCCTTTCGGGGGCGACAGGCTTGCGCCTTATGCCTTCTATTCCAAGAAAAACCAGCCGCGCACCATCCATAGCCGGGATGGGCAGCAAGTTCATAACGCCCAGCGCCGCACTTAACAGCGCCGTGAAAAACAGCATGGTAAGAACAGTATCTATAATACCGTATTCGATTACCTGCTGATAAACCTGTGTAACCTCACCAGCAAGACCGATAGGCCCCATTACTCCGGCACCTTCCGGCAATGTCCTGCCGGATACAAACCTTGCCAGCATTGTAAATGGCATTCGCATGTTAAAAAGAATCATCTCTGTTGATGTGGTAAGCGTCCCCCAAAAACCCACGCGGGGCATACCCTCCGGCGTTGGGCCAAGAAGGCCAAAATATCTTGTGGCCGTAAAGCCCAATAAAAACCTATTACCTGCCTGCATAGGGGTAATAGTTACATTGTGTGCCGCTCCGCCGCGTACAAACCGCACATCTATCGGCTGCCCGCCAGAGAGGTTTAATTGCATGGTAAAATCCTCAAAAAGCGCTACCCGCCTGCCGTCTATATGTGTAATTCGGTCCCCCTCTTGCAACCCGGCCTGGTGGGCAGGGGAACTTTCGGTTATAGAATGCACTTGGGCCACACTATAGCCCGTTAGCAGCACCAGCACAAAAAACAGTATAAAGGCCGCTATAAAATTAAATAACGAGCCGCCGGCCATAACCAGCGCACGCTGATAAATTTTCTTATTGCATAAAGCCCCTGTGTCATCGGGCAAGCTTTCGTCTGTACCTCGCATTCTGCAAAACCCGCCAATAGGAAATAGCCGTAAAGAAAATTGCGTGACTTCTTCCTCGGCTGTGGTATCGTCGGGATTTGAATGCCAAATCAGATTGCTGTCATTCGAGTCCGCGTCTTTTGGCTTTCGGAGCTTTCCCTTAAACCCAAGTAACCTCGGCCCCATGCCAAGTGCAAACTCCTCAACAAAGACACCGGCACGGCGGGCCATAACAAAATGGCCCAGTTCGTGAATAAAGACCACAATGCCCAAAATTAAAATGAAAATTAGTACTGGTATAACCGTTGACATAAATGCTGGAATAACGTCCACCTCATTTTTGTACAAATTCCATTGCCCACTCTTCCGCCTTGCGAATATCCGCAATGCTACGGGCTTCCTGTACAGTATATGAACCAAAGGCCTCGGCTATTAATGCCGATATGCCATAAAATCCAATTTTATCGGCCAAAAATTGGCCTACCGCCCATTCGTTAACGGCGTTCATAACCGCCGGAAGCGTACCGCCGGCTTCAGCCGCATGTTTTGCCAGAGCCAGACAGGGAAAACGCCCCATATCCGGGGCTTCAAATGTCAAATCCCCGGCCGTTAGTAAATCCAGCCGCGGGTAAGAACTTGCAACCCTATCCGGCTCGGTAAGCGAGTAGAGTATCGCGAGCCTCATATCCGGCAAGCCCATTTGCGCCTTAACAGAGCCGTCAATAAACTGTACCATGGAATGTATTATGCTTTGGGGGTGGATAAGAATATCCACGTTAGAAATAGGCTGGTTGTATAGCCACATGGCCTCTATCAGTTCTAACCCCTTATTCATAAGGGTAGCGCTGTCTATTGTAATTTTCGGACCCATTGCATAATTGGGATGGCGCAGGGCATCGGCGGCAACAGCGGCGGCTATACGCTCTTTAGGCCAGGTGCGAAAGGGCCCGCCGGAGGCGGTTAGTATTATTTTTTCGATAAAAGGGTAGTCAGAAGCAGAATGCACATTATCATGATTGCCAGCAAACCCGCCCTTCAACCGCTTGGAATCTACACCTTGCAAACATTGCAAAATCGCCGAATGCTCGCTGTCAACAAGAACAATGCGTACACCCTTTTCCTGGGCAAGACCCATTATCAGCCCGCCGGCGGTAACAAGGCTTTCCTTATTGGCAAGGGCAATATCCTTACCGACATTTATAGCCGCCATGGTAGGTTCAAGCCCGGCCTTCCCCACCAGCGCGTTAACCACAATATCTGAATGTTCGTATACGGCACAGGCGATAAGCCCGTCGGTACCCGTTAAAACTTCCGGTTTCACGCCTTTAGGGCGTAAAATCTCCAATAAACTGTCTGCCCGGGTTCCGTCAGGGACCCATACAATATCGGGCTTAAATTCCTGGGTAAGCGCCGCAAGAACCGGGATATTCCCATACCCGGTAAGCACCTTAACCCGGGCATCCGGCAAACAAGACCGCACAACATCAAGGGTCTGCGTCCCGATAGAGCCGGTAGCCCCTAAAATTGAAATATTCACGTTAAATCACCAATCTCAAAACAAGGTATACAATAGGTGCCACAATTATCACGCTATCTGCCCTATCCAGCACCCCCCCATGCCCCGGAAGAAGTGCACCAAAGTCCTTAATATCTGTACGCCGTTTAATTGCAGAAGCGGCCATGTCCCCAATAACGGAAAACACTGCCCCAATCAAAGATACCACCGCAGCAAAAAGCATCAAGTTAACAGTAGTTTCCGGCGCGGCAAAGTGGACAACAAAATAGCCGTATATAAGCCCCACAAGGGCCGCGCCAATCATGCCGCCAATAATCCCTTCAACGGATTTTTTAGGGCTTGGGGTATTTTTAAGCTTATGACGGCCCAAAGTCACACCGGTTATATATGCAAAAGTATCACAACCGAATGCGCTGGTAAAAATCAGCCAAACATAGAACTGCCCAAGTGGAAGTTCACGCACCAGCACAATAAACGAAAGCAAGAACGGTACATACAAAAACCCATAAACAGTAACAACAGTATCTTCAATAGAAAGCCGGTTAAACAACGCCACAAGCAAGGCCTGGACACAAATAATAAACAGCGCCAACCCAACAAGTAACCAATACCCTGCCCCAAAAGCAAAAACCGCCCCAAAATAAACCAATGTAAATACATAACCCACAATATGAACCGGTTTGTCTTCCTTAGAAAATGCCCGGTACAACTCCCTAAGCCCCACAAGTGATAAAATCATACACATCAAAAGCAAAGGCAGCCCGCCATGGTTTACAATAAATATCACCAAAGGCAGGGCAATTATTGTGGTTACTAAGCGCATTAGCATGTGCTATCTCCTTATGAAGGCATGATGCGGTAGGCAACGAGACACTAAGGCCGCCCGCCAAACCTCCGAGCCCGGCCCCCGAAGGAGGCAAGAGCCTTTTGTAGTTCGGCCTCCGTAAAATCGGGCCATAGTGTATCTGTTACGTACATTTCGGCATAGGCAAGCTGCCATAGCAGGAAATTGCTAAGCCTTAAATCCCCGCCGGTTCGTATTATTAAGTCCGGGTCCGGCAGCGGATGGGTGTCCAGTGCGTTGGCAAAAACCACTTCGTCTATTTTCTCCGGGTCTATTCTGCCATGTACTGCGTCATTGGCTAGTTTTTTTGCCGCCCTTGCAATTTCGTCACGGCCGCCGTAGTTTACCGCAAGCACAACATGCAGCCCGGTTTTTTCCTTTGTGATATCGGTTAGGATAGCCAGCTTTTCCTGTAAGTCTGCATCCAACCGGGCTATATCACCTATAAATGACATGCGCATGTTGTTCTTTTTTGAATCGTCTATATACTGCTGGAAGTACTCCCGTATCAAGTTCATTAAGTCCCGCACTTCCCTTTGAGGGCGGTTCCAATTTTCCGTGCTAAAGGCGTATACGGTTAGGTATTTAATGCCCAATGATTCTATTACATGAGAAAGCTTGCGAAGATTTTGCGCACCGCCCCTATGCCCCATAGAATGGGGCAACAGGCGCTTTTTTGCCCAGCGCCCGTTGCCGTCCAGTATAATTGCCAAATGTCTTGGTATCATACGGTCATAATTTCCTTGCTCTTTGCTTCAACACGTGTATCAAGCACTGTTACGTATTTATCGGTCAAGTCCTGGACTTCCTTTTCCAAGTTCTTCAAATCATCCTCGGTGATATCGCTTTTCTTCTCCGCTTTTTTATAGGCCTCCATGGCTTCACGGCGCAAGTTGCGGATAGCTACCTTAGATTCTTCGCCCTTCTTTTTCACGTCCTTGGTTAGCTGTTTACGGCGCTCCTCTGTAAGTTCCGGGAAGTTTAGGCGTATGACCTTGCCGTCGTTGGTAGGGTTAAGCCCCAAATCAGAGGCTTGAATGGCCCTTTCTACTTCCTTTAACATATTGGTTTCCCAGGGGGCAATCATTAAAGTCCTGGGCTCGGGGACGCTTATGTTGCCTACTTGGCTAATAGGCACGTCGCTGCCGTAGTAGTTTACGGTAAGCCGGTCCAGCACATGGGGGTTGGCCCGGCCAACCCGGATGGTTGCAAACTCCTCTTCCAGTACGGAAACGGTTTTTTTCATGCGGTCTTCATAGGGTTTTGTGTGTTCAGACATAATAATCCTCCTTAATATCTACGTTCATAAAGGTTCCGTTTAACAGCCCGGTGCTTGGGTATGCGCAGGCCAGGGATATGCTTTTAGGCGCGTTTAGTCCAAATATATATGAAGGGATACCCGCTTCGTTTGAAAGATGCATTGCGGCAATATCGGCGGCGTTAAGCCCGGCACTTATTGCCCTTCGGTAGCTTAGAGTCTTAAATTTGCGGGCGCTTGGGTTCTTTCGCGGGTCGCAGTCGTACACGCCGTCTATATTTTTTGCGTATAGTACACAATCAGCTTCAAGTTCAGCGGCGCGCAGGGCAGTAATTGTGTCGGTAGAAAAATAAGGGTGACCGGTTCCCGCTGCATTGATTAGTATGGTCTTATTGGCCATCAACTCCAGGGCCATATCCTTCTCGTATACACGGGTCATATTGGCTATAGGCATAGGGGTTAGCACCACGGCCTTTGCACCCTGGCGCTTAAAGGCTTCCGCCAGGTAGATAGCGTTCATAACCGTTGCCAGCATTCCCATAGAATCGGCCTTTACCCTGTCCATATCCGGCCTGGCCTGGTGCCCGCGCCATAGGTTGCCGCCGCCTACAACCAAAGAAACCTGTGTGCCTGCGTTAAGCACCTGGATAATTTGCCCTACGATAGAGTCAATGACCAGGTCATTGTAACCAGACGTCGCCTGTGAATCGCCAATGGCCTCGCCGCTTAATTTTATAACTGTACGCTTTATCATGTATCCCTCCTGCGATTGCTGAAACGTAATGCACATGCATGTGTTCGGATTATGCCAGATTTTGACGCGACATTCAAGACAATTTGTCAAGATACAGCTGTCAGACAATTAATTCCAGGCTGTAACATAAATACGAGCTATTCATATACTGGTACTAGATTAATCATATATGGAGGTTAGCGGAATGGGAGCTTTTGAATTACAAGATACCCGGAATGAAGCACTTGAGCCAGTGGAACTCCACGGCCACATCCCCGCCCCACCAAAGAAGGTAAAAGACGAATGCATAGTGGCATACAAAGTGTATGACAGCTGCCGCCGTCAAAACTGCCTAACAGCAAGCGAGTTAGGCCCGGCAATGGTCGCAGAACATTGCGAAATAGACGGCCATGCGCATCACCCAGGCGATATCATCCGGCCGCCTGCCGGTACTACGTCTGTTAACATGGAAAAACTTAAGATTAGCAGAATCCACGTAATAGACAAGAAGCCATGCCCATTCCGTAACGGTTTTTGGGAAGTAGGCATTAAGTACACATTCGAATACTGCCTGATTTTCCGCGATTCCGGCGGGTGCATTCTTGCACAAGTGAATGCGAAGAATTTCTTTAATTCTAAGACTGCGCTGTTTGGCTCTCATGGCAGTGAAGTGGAAAGCGAGAAAAACCGTACTATTTTCGGCTCTAGGCCCATATGATTATATATCAAAGATTATATGAGGCAGCAAAAATGGTTAACACCGGCATCTATTTAAGAGTCAGTACAGAAGAACAGGCAAAAGAAGGCTTCTCTATCCGGGCACAAGAAGAAAAATTAAGAAGTTACGCAATGGCCAAAGATTGGCATATCTTCAATGTATACGCCGATGAAGGGATTTCCGGCAAAGATATCAGCGGCAGGCCGGCAATACGCCGACTTATAGCCGATGTGGAAAGTAAAAAAATCAATAACGTACTAATTTACAAAATCGACCGCCTAACACGCTCTACAAAAAATTTAATTGAGCTGGTGGAACTTTTCAACCAAAACAACTGTGCCTTTAACTCATTAAGCGAGTCAATAGACACTGGCACGGCAACGGGGCGCATGTTTCTTAAAATCGTGGGCATATTTGCCGAGTTTGAACGGGAAAACCTAGCCGAGCGCGTTCGGCTTGGCCTGGAGCGCAAAGCAAAAGAAGGTTACACACTAAGTACATATATGCCATCATACGGCTACAGCAAAGGTACGGGAATCAAGGTTCAACAAATAGACCCAAAAGAGGCAGAAATAGTACGTCGCGTATTTAATATGTATTTGAATGACGATTACTCACTTTCAAAAATTGCCCGGCTGCTAAACGCGGAAGCTGTACCCGGTAAAAAAGGCAGCCGCTGGTCCGACAGAACAGTTAAGAACCTACTAACCAACGTCAACCATATCGGCAAAGTGCGATATGGCATGGAAGATACCGGCAGATATTTCGAAGCTGACGGGAAGCATGAGCCAATCCTTGATGAGAGCATATTTTATCAGGTGCAAGACAAGCTAAACAAAATAAGCAAGGTATCCCGAACCAAAAGGCCCGGCAGCGCAGTGTATTTTTGCGGGGTTTTATACTGCCCATCATGCGGCGGCAAGTATGTCACAAGATGGCAATACCGAAACATGAAACCCAGCTATCCCAGCTATCGTTGCAGAAATTCATTGGTAAAACAATGCGGCAACAGCCTAAACATCAGCCATTTAAAGCTGGAGCGGGCTTTTTTGGAATATATCTCGCAACTTGATGGCTTTTCAAAAAACCGGCTAGTTAACCCGCAGCCTGATAGTATAATTTATGACCACACCCACGAAATCAAATCCATAACCGCTGAAGTTAAAAAAGCAGATAAAAAAGCCAGTGAAATCATGGGGCTGTATATCACCGGCATCGTAGACTTTAAAACCTACCAAGACATGGCAAAATTAAACCATAAACACCGGGCTGAACTAGAAAGTAGGTTAAATACCATAACCCAAGCCCAGGGGATGCACTGCCCTATCACAAACACAGCAGCCAATACCCAAGACAGCTGGCAAGCGCTAAACAACCAGCAGAGGCTAAAGTTTATACAAAAGTTCATCACTAAAATAGTAGTTCATGCAATGGCATGTAAGGGCCAATATTTTAATCAAATAGCCATAGATGAAATTACGTTTACCGATTTTAACTAACTATCAAACACGACATACTCTTGTCATAGCCGATAGGAACAGATTTGAGAAACTGCTCACAATCCTTGAATTTACGCACTTTATTGAGAGGCAGACACCCCGCAAGCGAACGAAGAATTTTGAATTTTCTGTAAGTGTCGCTATAAATATCGCAGGGCTGAACATCTCAAATGATTAGCTGATTTTCAACAACTGAATTATACACCTTTTCCGAACTTGGGAAAAGCACCAAAGGCACGATTGATTATCTTCATCTATCAATCGTGCCTTTTTCTATTTCACGGCAAAATTGCCAAAATCAAAAGGAGTGATTTCATGCCCCGAAAGAACAAACGCA
>Ga0123355_10000292_pt1 | contig 64192 bp, 59 predicted proteins | sample TergutEmb28metaG_3_FD_89872 | JGI IMG/M metagenome (GOLD analysis project Ga0123355, IMG submission 89872) | Embiratermes neotenicus P1 segment gut microbial communities from Petit-Saut dam, French Guiana - Emb289 P1 | ecosystem: Host-associated > Arthropoda: Insects > Digestive system > Gut ...
AACCCCATTTGCTTTCGCCCATGCTCCTATGTCCGTTGAATGGAGTTCTGATGTTACGCGACTGGTGTGTTTAATATATTTCCCCGTTGGTATAAGGAAGGATGCCCAATTTTCCTCAAGAACACCTATTTCCGTTACTGCACATCCAGCAATATATTCATGTGTGTCTGTAAGAAGATTAGCATTTACAGCATAGTCTGTAAGTGGGATGACTGTGTTTTTGATCCCGCCTCGATACTTTTCGTTATAAGTTTTCCACATACCCTCAATGGCTTCGTAGGTTTCGGGCAAACCCAGTTTATGATAACTCAGCCCAATCACTTTAATCTCTTCACTGATAATAATGATTTCAATGCTCATACGTCACCTCATATTATAAATTATGTTCAGTTGTAATATGTACGACTCAACATTTAACAAGTATTCTTGCAATACGTAATATCATGTCAATATTACGTTTGTTTTTATCACGGTAACTTTCCGCATATCGGCAATTAATGCCGCATACAACGTCATTATTTATTAATCGCTCGACTTCGTAAAGCAAATGCGCTAGCACATCATTTTTCATAAAATTAGGGAAAAGCGAAAAGCCGCTTAGTAATTCAAGTGTTTTGAGCCATTCGTCAAACGACTTATTATCCACGTTTTGTTTGTCAGAGGGTGGTACACTTGAAACATAATAAATGCCTCCGCTTATACTCCAAGTATAATCCAATAAATGTTTTTGCAAAGTATCGTCCATGTAGTTTGCTTTCTGCATTAACATTAAACCATAAAAGACGTTCGGTTTGGCAATACCCGGTACGTGATACTCTCGTTCGTTTTGACTCCAATAATCTTCGTCAAACGCCCCTTCTGCGAACGCCGCTTTCAGCGTTTTTGCCACAACATCACGCAACGGTTCTGTTACAGGATTATCAGGGTCAAACATACTTATTACTGCGGCTGTCATAAATGGGCGGCTAAACAAATGGCCTTTTCCGTTGTCTCCGTGTTTTTCTATCCTATCTTTCCAAGATTCCTCATTGCGCACATACCGCTCCATCAATCTGATACATTTGATAATTATGGGGTCATCTTTTGAAAGGCCCAGTTCATGCGCCCTTTTTAGCGCAACTTCAGTGCAGGCAAATTTTCGTCCTTTTGCCGCTGCTAAATTTCCGCCATGAAACGCACTGCCCCATGAGCCATCTTCATTTTGGTCATCAGCAAGTTCACGGTACCATTTTGATTGGGACACATCATTATATGCGCTAACGTATTCGTGGGAAGAATGAGGCTTTTTTAATATTTCCTTAACGGATAAATACTTCGGCACAGGGTCGGCAATATGTTTTAATAAATAATCGGTTACTTGTTGAATGGTAATCATGCTGACCTCCGCTAATATATATACTGCCGTTACAGTCAAAATCACCGAACTGTGAACACAATAATTCCTATGCAAAGTATAACACAAGGTTACTTTATGTTCAAAATAAATACTTGCATTTAGGGTGTTGCAAATTTATGTATTGATCTTTTACTGATCTCAGCCAGCAATGCCAAACATATGTTTGATATTTCTCAAAAAATAATGTATAATACATATAAACCAAAAACACACGAAAGACATATGTGCCGCAGACACGATGTCTTTTCACCAAAGGGACGGTGCCACATGGATATAATGCAAAAGTTAGAAATTTTAGCCGATGCTGCAAAATACGATGTTGCATGCACATCCAGCGGAAACGACAGAGCCGCCAAAAGAGGTGCTTTAGGCAATGCGGTTGCAGGAGGTATATGCCATAGTTTTACTGCCGACGGCCGATGTATCTCTTTGTTAAAAATACTGCTTACAAACGCATGCATATACGATTGTCAATATTGCAGTAACCGCCGCTCTAGCGATGTACCCCGTGCGGTTTTCACTCCTTGGGAAGTGGCAGAGCTTACAATGCGTTTCTATCAGCGCAATTATATAGAAGGGTTATTCCTTAGTTCTGCAGTAATTAAAAGCCCGGATTATACAATGGAACTTCTTATATCTGCATTACAAATAGTACGGGAGACCTATAATTTTAACGGCTATATACATGTTAAGGCAATCCCCGGGGCAGATGACGACCTTATCCGCAGAGCCGGAATGCTTGCCGACCGCATAAGTGTAAATATCGAGCTTCCATCCCAAGCCAGTTTAGCTCAATTCGCCCCGGAAAAAACAAAAAAGGGCATACTCGCCCCAATGAAATTTGTAAAAGAGGGTATTATCCAAAATAAAAATGAATTATCTTTATACCGTCACGCCCCCAAGTTTGCCCCGGCAGGGCAAAGCACTCAAATGATCGTTGGTGCATCGCCGGATAGCGACAGCAGAATTGTTACCCTTGCGGAAGGTTTGTACAAGCAATATAAGCTCAAACGAGTTTTTTATTCCGCATATATTCCTGTGGGGGGGCATCCCCTACTCCCTGTAGCGGGCCCTCCTTTGCGGCGTGAACATAGGCTGTACCAGGCAGATTGGCTGCTGCGTTTTTATGGTTTTTCTGCAAGGGAGCTATTTAACAACCCAGAAGACAACCTGCGCCTTGATATGGATCCCAAATGTCAGTGGGCTTTGCAAAACTTATCTATGTTCCCTGTAGAAGTTAACAAGGCAGATTATATGACATTACTGCGGGTTCCAGGTATAGGCCAGCGTTCTGCAGAAAAAATTATTGCCGCCCGCCGTGTAGGAACTTTAACTTTTGAACATCTAAAAAAAATGCGGGTAGTGTTAAAACGGGCAAAATATTTTATATTATGCAGTGGAAAAATGTACGAAAAATTTAACCTTGAACCGGAAACATTAGCTCCACGGCTGATAGACGGGAAAAACTATGCCCAAATAAATTTGATGGAAACTAACCCAGAGGCTTTTCCATCACAGGAACCACCCAAGACCATATCCCAACTTATTACCCCGGCCTTGCCGGACTTACAAACAGCATGGTAACCCCGCAAGTTTTAACTAATGGCCGCCGGGATGTTATTGCTGTATTCGACGGCAGTTTCGATGGGTTCTTATGCATAGTTTACGCCTATTATTACTATAAGATTTTGCCGATAGTCATTCAAAGGGAAGACCAGGTGCAGCTTACCCTGGATGGTGAAATGTACCACGTTACTACAGACAGCAGCCATGCCTTGCGTGTTATGAAGGGCATCCAGGAAAAAATATCCGAAGAGGCTGCCGATCATATATGTCGTGCGTTTTTGTCTGGGGAAGAAAACAAGTACATCACAATTTTTAACTATATAAAACTGGGGTTTTCCGTAGGACATATGATAAACAGTCACCTGCAGGAAGATTGCGTGCGTGGGGTTCACTCACTCTCTAGGCATGTTGGCAGAGAGGCGCATTTATTATCCGGTTTTTGCCGCTTTGCCGAAGCTAACAATGGCGTTTACTATTGTGTGGTTACACCTAAAAACGATGTTTTGTCTTTTTTGGCAGACCATTTTAGCCAGAGGTTTATGAATCAAGCATGGGTAATACATGATAAAAGCCGCAATCAAGCGGCAATATATGACGGAAATTCTTACGTAATTGCGGCTGTCCCTAAGGATGCCACAGTAGACTATGCAGAAGGTGAAGATGAAATTCAAGAGTTGTGGACGACTTTTTTCAAAACCTTAGCTATTGAGGCCAGAAAAAACCCAAAACTACAGCGGCAGTTAGTGCCATTGTACTTTAGAAAAAATATGACAGAGTTTAATAGGATTCCCGGCGGAAAAAGATAGTTATACTTTCCTTACCCTATTAACATCTTCTGCGGTAATACTACTTTCATTATTGTTATACCGGGCGACATTATATAGCGAAAACAGTGTGTTATCTAAACCGCTGTTTTTTTCATGTAATTTTGTATAAAGTTCATTTGGGGTATCAGAAAGCCTTACATTTGCCCCGGCCTTTATCTGCTTTTTAAGAAATGTGATGTAAATGTATCGTATCCGTTCCCGATTGTTGTTAAGGCTGCGCCATTTCATTTTTCTTAGTTTGCTACCCACAGAGTTTTTCCCGCCAAACACAAAGGTTCTTTCGTCGCTGTATCCCCTTAAAAGTGGCCCACGTCTGTTGAGCAGTATTTTTTCAAAAACACTTCGAGATTTTTCCTGTATAGCATTTGCTATTTTTGCAAGCCCATCAAAAATAAACCCAAATGCTCTGCCGAGTGCTTTCCATGCCTTTGACTTTTTTACTTTTGCGGAAATGGAAATGTATTTCTGCAGGATTTTTGCGAAAGCCCGCAACCAAAACACAAAATTTACTATGAATACACCTAATATAATAAACAGTAAAAGATTGTCCCCGCCTGTGGTAAAAAACGCCGCACTTGAAGCAACTACCGCTACAAAAGATGCTACCAACACAAGGATGATTATTTTGTTCTCACGCCAAATTTTCAATAACATTTTCATCCTCCAGAGCGATAATTGTCACATGGTTACCTTTGCTAATAAATATATCAGCAACTTCGTCAAATGACTGAGATACATTGGTAGTCATGATATAAATATCCACATTCCATAAAACATCCAAATCCTGCTTTAGTAGCCACATAAACGAACAGCCATCCGACATGCGAATTGCCGCCATTTCCTTTAATATTTCCATGTAATGACTATGTCCGCGCGCCATTGGGAAACGCGTATGATTTATTGTAGAATCGAACCTACTACTTATTGGTTTTGATTTGTGAGTACGCCCCAATAAGCGGCAATTAGCCGCAAAGCCAACACTAAAGCCCTGTTTAACAGACTCCCACACCATATCTGCCGAATAAGATAAAGACCGCTCCATTAAGGAAGTATACACATCGGTAGTTAATGGGTGCGGGTAGTGCTGAGCAAAATCTATGTAAATCATGACATTGCGGCTGGAAAAGTAATCTCGGTTATTTACTTTTAAAGTGCCTGTTTTTGCTGTGGCTTTGTAATTTATGCTGCGGAAAGTGTCACCAGGGTAGTAATTTCTTATGCCGGAAAAGCTAAAGGGGTCTTGAAGCAACCGTCTGTTTGTATGGGCGGTATTTAGCAGTTCGTTTTCCATTGGGCTACTCTTCCCATATGCCAACGCTTGAGGATACACATATAAAACAGCTTTGGCACTCTTTTGGATATTATTGATACTTACAGACTCCAATTGATACAAGCCGCGCTTTTTACAAATCACCTGAACAGAGCGTGTAATCTGCGTAAAAGGCGGCAGGTAAAAACGGCTTATAAATTCCTGCATTCCATGGCCTTCTATAGAGTGTCCAACAAATTGAAGATCCTTGCTTATGCATATACCCACATCCACCATAATCAGGGGCAGAAAAAAACGGTTGCTAATTTCCTCTATAAGCATCACCATTTCGCCTTCAAAAACGCCTTCTTCGGAAAAGTAACGCCTATACTCTACTTTTTTTATACCTACTCGCCTTAGAACACAATAAATCGCAATTAGGGGTATCAAAAATAATAATAATAGTCTCATGATTTTGTTAACTGTCAATTAAAAACTCTGTAGGTGTTGTGGTGTGGTTCAAAATATCCAGTACAATTTCCTCAGCGGCGTTTTTCCTTACACGTTCTGCACCTTTAAGTATAAGCCTATGAGCCATTACTGGTACTGCCCCTTGTTTGACATCGTCGGGAATTACATAGTTGCGGCTGTTAACTGCTGCTATAGCCTGGGCCACACGCATCAAAACCAATGCCCCTCTTGCACTTACTCCAAGAAGTACGCCAGTTGCTTGCCGTGTGGCCTCTGTCAGCCTTACAATATAGTCCATAATATCATCGTGGACAAATATATCCGGGATTAGTAATTGAGCGGCAGTAATTTCATCTTTGGTAACTACAGGTTTAGGCAGAGCTGGTTCATTTTTGTGTCTGCGCAAAATTTCTACAGAAGCATCATGGCTTGTATAATGCATTGGGATTTTAAAGGTAAACCTGTCCAACTGAGCTTCCGGCAATGGGAAAACCCCTTGAGTATCCACCGGGTTTTGAGTTGCGATAACCATAAAGGGCGGCGGTAGTGCATGTGTTATGGTGTCAATTGTAACTTGCCGCTCTTCCATACACTCCAGCAGCCCGGCCTGGGTTTTGGGCGTGGCCCGGTTTATCTCGTCTGCCAATACAATATTAGCAAATACCGGGCCTGGCAAAAATTCAAATTCCGATGTTTTCATATTCAAGAAATTGATCCCCGTGATATCCGACGGCAATAAATCCGGCGTAAATTGGATACGCTTAAAGTCACAATCTATGGATGCCGCCAAGGATTTTGCAAGTAATGTTTTACCGGAGCCGGGTACATCTTCCAACAATACATGCCCCCGGGACAGTAACGCTATTACCGCAAAATGAATAGAAGACTCCCTACCAATTACCACAGTGGCAACATTTTGAGAAATTTTGTCAAATATATCTTTTATGGCTTGAGGGTTCATAGTTATACAACCTTTCAGTGGCTTTATTCCGGAGGCGTTTTACATATTCAACTTACAAAGTTATGCCAAAATGCATTTTTAGAAGCTCTCTGTACTCGCCCTCCGAGGCTATGTTAATAACCTGAACCCCTTCCGGTGAGAAAATACGCAGTGCCCGGTCTGCAATAGATTTGCGCCCGTTTTCTGTAAAAATGTGTACCATGTTACCAGTACGAAAAATAGAATCGGGATGGTTTTCGCAATAAAAAGATGTCACCATATAATCCGCTTTAAGCTGTTCTTCTTCCGTAAAGGAGTATAATTGCCGCCAACCTTCACTTTTTAGCGTGTAAAGAACATACCCCAGGAACTCTTCTTTCTCTAGTTTGTATGTTTCACCATTTTGTTCGCTTGCAGTTCCCACTGCAAGCTTAATTGGCATACGCGGAATTACCAAACCAACACCAACATCACATAGATACCTTTCCTCATTAAAGGACACACCAAGGACATGGTGACGGCGCATAGGTATTTCCGGTTCGTTGAGTAAAAAGCGGGCGAAATAATCTGAAACTTTGAAGCCCAGGCACCTCAGCAGCCAGGCAAACAGTGCGTTAAGTTCGAAACAATACCCGCCACGACGCCGTATAACAATTTTCTCAAACAAATCGTTAATATCAAGAGACAATGGTATGTTTCGCAAAATATCAATGTTTTCGTATGGTACGGATTGTAAATGCATCCGCTGTAAAGCATGTAAGGTATCAAAATTTAAGGCGGGCTCAGAAGTATAACCAATGCGATCTAAATAGGCGTTAATTTTTTCTGTCATATAATCCCCAGCTTTAACTAGAAATTTTCTACTACCATTACATCAAGCTCTATATACAGTGTAATTGCTGTGGTTCCGTACCTTAAAACATTTACTTCAACTGTATCACCAACTCTGGAGCTGCGTATTGCCTGAACTAAATGATCCCAGTTAAACACCTGCATGCCATTAAACCCGGTGATAATGTCACCATCTTGCATGCCGCCGCGGTATGCAGCTCTGTCCGGCGTAACCTCGGAAACATATACACCAATGGCAGGAATGCCAAACTCTACAGCAGTATCTCTGGATATTGTCCCGCCCCTAATGCCAAGTGCCGGACGGCGTCCGTTTACCAGTTCTTCTAAAATTGGTGCTACAATGTTAGACGAAATACTAAAGCCCATACCTTCAACTTGTGCCCTGCCAAAAATAAGGCTGGATGCTCCATCAAAGTTTATGCCAATAACCTCACCGCGAGTATTAATAAGCGGGCCGCCGCTGTTACCATAGTTAATTGCCGCATCTGTTTGCAGCAGAGACAAAGTAGAACCGGTAGGCAAAACCACCGTTTGCTGGGAAGCAGAAATTACACCACGGGTTACAGCATTTCCGTAACCCATTGCATTTCCTATTGCAATAACTGTATCCCCAATACGCATTTGGTCGGAATCGCCAAATGTAGCTATAACAATAGTGTCAATACCCGCCGCTATAAGCTGAGACTTTTCCACATAAAGAACAGCCAAGTACGCTGAAGCATCGGAAGTTGCAGGCCTGCCAATAACAGGGGCGCCGCCAGCAATTCTTACCTCAAAGCTATTGCCGCCGCCGGATACAACATATTGGTTTGTTACAATAAAAATGCGGCTATCATTTTCTGCAAAAATTAACCCGGAGCCTTGGCGGGTTTCCCCTTCAAAATGGCCTTGTACTATACGAGAGGTAATGCCTACAACAGAGGGCTTTAAAAACTCAACAATATCCGCTAACGTGCCCACTTCGGTGTCTTCCATTATATTTTCGAAAGTGTAACCCATGCTGGTTAAGACAGCACTATCAACATTAACAGTCTCCAATGGCTCTGCAGTTCTTTGGCTGATAAAATAACCATAACCTGCACCAACACCAAAGCCCAATGCACTCATACCAATTGTAACTACCAAAAACATGGCAACGGCCTTTTTAAACCATGGGCCAATTCTACGCCTTTCCTGGGGCACATTCTTAATAGTTTCCCTGTAGAAGCCACCTGTTATTGTGCCTTGTTCGTCTTCGATATCTTCTGCCGCCTGTAGCCATTCATTGTCTAGGCGAAATATCTGAGGGGCCGGCGGCTGTTCATCTGAATATGAAACATCCAGGTTAGCTTGGCATTCTGTGGAATCAATTTCATCTGTATAGGTATTAATATCCTCTTCAGTAGTAAAGTCAAATTCATCCGGCTTTTCTGCGACATCCGGCTTGCTTTTGTTTAAGTCCCGTTCAATTTCTGCCTGAATCTTGTCGATATTTGTTAGGCCAAACAGATCTATTGCTTTTTTATCTGCCATATACAGCCTCCTCCTTGTACTAATCATAAATTTATATATTAGACTTCTTGCATAACTATAGTTTCTGCAACTACTATATCATTCGCACATGAAAAACGTATGAACAAAATGTAAATTTTGCACATGGGCAAAATTCTGGTAGAATGAACGCATAAAGAGTGATTACAATACAGTAATGCAAACGGTAGACTGTTTATGGTTAAGCAAAACTGCCCAATGAAAGGAACGTTTTAATGTTTGTAGACAATGTAAAAATAACTATAGAATCCGGCCACGGGGGACATGGCAAAATTAGTTTCCGTAAAGAGATGTATGTGCCAATGGGCGGCCCCGACGGCGGCGACGGAGGGCGCGGTGGCGATATAATATTTGTTGCGGACACCAGTGTAAATACCCTAATAGATTTTCGTTACAAAAAAAACTTCTGTGCGGAGCCCGGCGAAAACGGCGGCGGCAAGAAATGCTCCGGTAAAAACGGCAAGGATTTAATATTAAAAGTACCGGTGGGTACGTTAATTCGTTATGGCTGGGACACAGACGAGCAAAATAACCCTTCCGGTTTAGTAATGGCAGACATGAAAACCCCCGCGGAACCACGCCGCCTGGCAAAAGGCGGGCGGGGCGGGCGAGGAAACCAGCATTTTGCAACCCCTGCTCAACAAGCCCCTAAGTTTTCCGAAGATGGCAAACCAGGCAAATCCTATCGAATTACGCTGGAACTAAAATTAATTGCCGATGTTGGGATAATTGGCTTCCCGAATGCAGGAAAATCCACACTACTTTCCCGTGTTACAAGAGCCAACCCAAAAATCGCAAACTACCAATTTACCACTCTGGCCCCTAACTTAGGCGTTGTACGCCACGACTTTGGCAACGACTTTGTACTGGCAGACATACCGGGCTTAATCGAAGGCGCAAGCCGTGGTATTGGCCTGGGCTTCGACTTCCTGCGGCACGTAGAACGCACACGGGTTCTTGTACATGTTGTAGACGCCGCACGCCTGGAGGACGACTTAACGCCCGTTGAAGCTGTAGAAAAAATTAATGCAGAGCTTGCAGCCTACAACCCTGCACTTTTAAGTCGCCCCCAGATAATAGCTGCAAACAAAGTAGACTTGATGCCAGATGAGAATTACATGAAAGAATTAGAAGAATACGCAAAAGAACGGAACTGGCCTGTTTACCAAATATCGGCGGCAACAAGCCAAGGGCTTACAGAGTTAATACGGGGCGTATCCGAAGTACTGCAAGCCGCCCCGTCAATTAAAGATTTTGAAGCAGATTACGAAACATTCTTCGAAACAGAACGCAAAGAAGAGTTTATATCTGTAGATAAAGTCAAAGATGGCCTGTATCGTGTAGAAGGCCCCGGTGTCGAAAGAATGTTGGGTTATACCAACATGGAAGATGAAAAGGGCTTTGCTTTTTTCCAACGTTTCCTGCGTGACAGAGGAATTATAGACAGGCTGGAAGAACTAGGCATACAGGAAAATGATACGGTACAGATATACGAGTTGGAGTTTGATTATTGGAGGTAACAACATCTTGCAAAAAATCCTTATAGCCATGAGCGGTGGTGTAGATTCTTCTGTCACCGCCCACTTATTGAAACAATCCAATGCAGACTGCATTGGTGCAATGATGAAACTCTACACAAATGATCAGCTTCTCCCGGAGTTAAGCAGTAAAACATGTTGTTCGTTAGACGATATAGAAGATGCCCGCCAAGTTGCTGCATCCATGGACATGCCTTTTTATGTTTTCAACTTTACAGATACATTTGCAGAAACAGTAATGGACCGCTTTGTTGCAGCTTATCAAAAAGGTCAAACACCAAACCCATGTATAGACTGCAACCGCTTTATGAAATTTGAGCGATTTCTTAGGCGTGCAACGGAGCTTGACTGCACACATATTGCAACGGGCCATTACGCACGAATCGAACCGGACACAAATGGGCGATATCTGCTAAAAACAGGCATCGACACCACCAAAGACCAAAGCTATGTATTATATGCAATGACACAACCGCAACTCTCACGCACATTGTTACCCCTTGGCGATCTTACTAAAGATGAAGTGCGCAAAATTGCAGACAAGCAAGGTTTTGTAAATGCAAAAAAGCGGGATAGCCAAGATATTTGCTTTGCACCAGATGGCGACTATGCCGGGTTTATCCGGCGGCATGTTGACTATGCTGAGTTTTCGATAAAACCCGGTAAGTTCATAAACCCACAAGGCGAAATTATTGGCGACCATAAAGGAATCATTCACTACACTATAGGCCAGCGCAAGGGATTGGGCATATCGGCTCCTCATCCTTTATTTGTATTATCCATTAACCCACAGGAAAATACCGTAACCCTTGGCAAATCGGAAGAATTATTCACTACCACACTGGAAGCCAACGATATAAACTTAATCCCAATGGACAAGCTGGATGGCCCCTTACGGGTACAAGCAAAAATTCGTTACAGCCATAAGGCACAGCCAGCAACCACATGGCAAGCAGACGAAGATACAATTCGTATAGAGTTCGACACCCCCCAGCGGGCAATAACTCCTGGGCAGGCCGTTGTTATGTATGACGGAGATATTGTAATAGGCGGCGGGACTATTACGGCTTGCTCCCACTAACGCCCTAATACTGCCATCTTAACTCCATCTTCAAAGCTTATAACATTGTAATTTGCTTCGTCTCCTGTTTTTTCATATACTAAATCCCCAAACAACTTATCCATTGGTGAAAGGCAATTTTTCAAAATTGCTATCATGGGGTTAAGGAGCCCGGTTGCACGTATTTCTTTACCATGAAGCCGGGAAATAATTTGCACAAGTTCGGTGGTGTTCACATACTCTGCATTTTGCGGGAAGTGAATACCACTTTTATTTTCCATAATTGCCTGACACACAAATTCGCATAAATTATCAATGTAAATCATACTGCGGCGGTTTTTTATTTTGGGAAAGACAAGCATACTTTTTGAAAGTTTGACAAGCCTTGGGAAATTACCTTTACACCCGAAACCGTAAACCATTGGCGGGCGCAAAATACATACGTGCAAGTCAAGCTGTTGTAGTTTTTCCTCTGCGGCAAGCTTACTCCCGCCATAAAAGTCTATAGCCGTTGGCTGCGTTTCAGGAATTATCACAGGCCCCACATTACCATAAACAGACATGCTACTTAAATATATAAACTGTTTTACCCCTGCACTTTTCGCATGTTCGGCAACCTTTACCGCCAAGTCGCAATTTACATGATAATAGAGCTGTTTCATTTCTTTATTTTGAGCAGCATGGGCAATACCCGCACAATACAATATACTATCAATGCCCGTAAAGTTTGCATCTCTCCATTTACCATCCCTGGCACTAACAGTCTGTATACTACAACGTTCACCGGCATATTTAGCAAAAGATGCACCGATATAACTGTTTTCACCCACTATCAGCACATGTTTCATTCTTCTTCAAACCCGCTTCCTTCCGGCTGATACTCCGGCACAAACCGTTTGATCATCCCTCTTGTATCCCCGTTGTCGGGGATATTCGAGTCCAAATCTGCCATAAGTTCTGCCTGATTTGGCGCAGGCAGTGGCTTTATAACGAATATTTTATCGTGGACGGTTTTTGTCAAACCCTCTTCATCTAAAATTAATTCTTCATATAACTTCTCGCCGGGCCTAAGCCCTACAAACTCTATTTTTATGTCTACATCCGGGGTAAGCCCCGCCATACGAATTAGGTTTTCTGCAAGGTCAATAATTTTTATTTGTTCACCCATATCAAGGATGAAAATTTCACCGCCGGCAGCCATTGCACCGGCCTCCAATACAAGACGGGCCGCTTCGGTAATAGTCATAAAATAACGAATGATATCTGGATGCATTACAGTTACCGGCCCACCGGCCTCTATTTGTCGCTTAAATATTGGAATTACACTACCATTGGAATCCAACACATTACCAAAACGAACACAGACGAACTCAGTTATGCCATACCCGTTTAACCCTAATGTTGCAAGTTCTGCCAATCGCTTACTGGCTCCCATCACATTTGTTGGGTTAACTGCCTTGTCTGTGGAAATCATGACAAATCGCTCTGCCTTGTGACGTATTGCTACTTTTGCTGTGCGGTATGTCCCAAGCACATTATTATCAATAGCCAAGCGTGGGCATTCTTCCATTAGCGGCACATGCTTGTACGCCGCCGCATGAAAAACCACAGAGGGCTTAAACTCGTTAAACACCTGATCCAACCGTTTTTCATCCTGGATGGACCCAATACGCACAGCTACTTTATAACGCCCCATTTGACCAAATTTTACTTTTAACTCCTCTTTCAAATTGTGGGCATTATTTTCGGAAATTTCATAAATAACAATTTTCTCCACATCCAAATGCAAAAGCTGGCGGCACAATTCACTGCCGATAGAGCCGCCGCCTCCTGTCACCATCACAACTTTTTTACTTATCCAAGAGTTTAGTCCTGCAGTGTTTAATTCGGCCTCGCTCCGCCCCAATAAGTCTGTGATATTAACCTCCCGCAGCATGTCCGACGCTTTATCTGCCGACAAACCGGAAAGAAGCCGCACTTTGCAACGGTTAACAGGAGTAAGGCGCACAATTCGCCTTAAATCCTCGTTGCCTATAGAGGGCACAGCCACAATAATTTCGTCTATGTTTAAATCCTTAACCAATTGTGGAATTTTTTCATCGCCGCCAAGAATAGTAACCCCATGCAACGCATACCCATGTTTGCGCGTGTCTTTATCTAACATGCCCAAAATTTTTCTTGGCCTGGCTCCTTGCTGGCTTGTATGCAGCAGCAAACTAGAGGCACTATCCCCTGCCCCAATAAGCAAAGTGCGAATTTCATCCTGGTTGTTGTGCCTAGGCAAAATTCTTAAGTAATTTTGCAAATACGAAAATAGAATTTCCAGCACACGCCTATAAACCCGCGGCACAAGAGATAGAGTTAACAAAAAATAAAAGGCCATAACACCATGTCCTGGGTTTACCCAAAAACCAAGATACAGCCGCAAGGATACATACACCGTAAACGTAGAAAGAGCAACTGCAGTAGTGATACGCACCATAGTCCCAATACCAGAGTGCTGCCACAAACTTTTGTACACGCCGCAAACAGTAAAAAAAACGACATTTGCCACTACAATAAGTACAATGTGTCGGTTTATTATACTCAAATCTATCTGACGCAATGGTGCTTCAATTACAAAAAGGGCAGTAGCCACAAACACAGCCCCTACCCAACTAATCCAATGGAAAAAGCAATCCATTGCCGCATATATGAAGACTTTAGTTAAAAACCGCAATTTCATGTTGCATTCTCCTTGCAACTTTTTCGGCCCATGTTACTATAGTACGGGAATTGCTGAAGTTTAGCATTTCTTTAAACTACAGTCAAGTCATACGAAAATCATCAAATTACGCCCTGTGACTAAAGCGCATAACTTCGCCGTCGCTCTTGCCTTAAGAGTCAAAATCAACCCCGCCTTTACCTCCGCCAAGCGGCATTCCTGTAGGAACATTTTTGAAAGTTTGCACAAAACCTAAAAACTTAGGAACGCTCATATTTACAGATGGATGGAACCGCATACCACCTTTGTATGGCCCAGGAACAATGGAAAATTGGACACGGTATGCTTACATATGCAACTATTGGCTCATGCCTCTATAATAAACAGTAATGCTTATAATGAAGGTGCGTATATTTTACTACCCAATCTCTCATATTTTGTATTTGATCAGGATATGATTTAATCTCAAAATCAAAATCCGTCCTGGTATTAACTAGTGTTTTATCAACGACGAACCCATCATCAGGTGTGATGTCAATATTCTTCCGTTTAAAAACATCTTTAAATAACAATAAAAGACTATACTTATCAATAGGTTGTTTAGGAGTCAAATGATATAGACCTGTCAAATTTTGTTGTATCGCAGCATCAATAGCCCTTACCAATTCTATTGTAGTTACTCCGTTCCATATTGCTTTTTTATAACCGTTAATTGTTCCTTGCTGTTTCATAAACCAGTTGAATAACCCAGTTCCGTTCTTGTTGCAGTCAGGACCTATTATAGACATGCGAAAAGTGAGATCTTTATCATTAATTATTTCACCCAAGGCTTTGGTTCTATCGTACATAGTTTCGCCATCAGTGATATCATTCTCGGTATAACCGCCACGCTTTCCAGAAAATACACAATCTGTTGAAAGATGAATCACTTTGGTTGATGTATTTACATATTTATTGGCTATATAGTGCGGGAGATAAGAGTTAAGTAGAATTGCCTTATCCGGTCTGGAGTTTGCTTCTTTTTGTAACACACCCATACAGTTAAGTACCATATCGGGTTCAATATTATCAAGCCATGCGCATATGTCAGGTATGTTTGTTGCGTCAACTGGCTTGCTTTTTAAGGAATTGGGCGCACTGCGAGATGTAAAATAAACATCATATCCTTGCTCATCTAAGTATGTGACTGCTACATGCCCTGCCATTCCTGTACCACCTAAAACTGCAACACGTTTCATTTCCGCTTCCTCCAAATACGATCATTTATGATTCCAGTATAGCCTTGGATAATTTTCACCACCTTTGCAGCTACATTATCATCTTGATAATCCGGCACATTCGGTGGTCTTTCATCTCTTAGGGCGACAGCTAACTCGATGGCTTGTAAAACCGATTGTGAATCTATACCTCCTACTATAAAACTTCCTTTATCTACCGCCTCAGGTCGTTCTGTACTAGTTCGTAGCGAAACCGCCGGAAAGCATAATATGCTAGATTCTTCTGCTAAAGTTCCGCTATCAGATAATACGCAAAACGCATTTTTCTGTAGCGTAATATAATCGTTAAAGCCAAACGGGGTCATTTTCCGCACCAGCGGATGAAATTCAAAATTTCTCTTTGAAATAAAACCTTCACTACGCGGATGCAGCGAGTAAATAATAGGTAGCCCATATTTTTCGGCCAACACATTTATCCCATGCATTAGTCGTAAAAAATTGTCTTCGATATCAATATTTTCCTCACGATGGGCTGAAAGTAGAATGTACTGCTGTGGCTGCAAGTCTAGTCGTGTAAGTACATCTGTAGGTCGCCCCGCATTAACCCTTAACACTTCCGACATTGGCGAACCTGTAACAAAAACATACTCTGGCCGTATATTTTCAGACAGTAAATAACGACGGGCATGCTCTGTATATGCCAAATTGATATCGCTAAGATGGTCAACCATGCGACGATTTACTTCCTCCGGCAAGTTCTCATCAAAACAACGGTTACCCGCTTCCATATGGAAAATAGGAATCTTAAGTCGCTTTGCTGATATCGCTGCAAGAGCAGAATTTGTATCGCCTAAAATCAGAACAGCATCCGGTTTAGTTTCTTTTAACAGCTCATATGTCTTTGATATAATATTGCCGATTGTTTCGCCTAAGTGTGCGCCAGGTGCATCCAGATAATAATCCGGTTTAGGTATTTGAAGCCCTTTAAAAAAAACATCATTCAAAGCAGCATCATAGTTTTGGCCTGTATGAATAAGAATATGATTAAAACAGCGAGAGGCTAACTTAATTGTCTCGGATAGCTTAATGAGTTCGGGACGTGTACCAACTATAGTTGCTAATTTAAGTTTTTCCATTATTAATATCCCTCGCCTACATATTCGCCCTTTTGAGCCTTTTGTACATATTCCAATGAATGCATTAATCCTTTTGTTTCTTGCAAAGTAAGCCGCTGAGTATTGTGGGAAGTGTAGTCTTCATTCATTTCAATATCTTGACGTCCTTCTGCAAAATAGTTGGCATAGTTAAGGTCACGATTATCTGCAGGAATCATATAATAATTTCCTAGATCGAGAGCTTTAGACATTTCCTCCCGTGTCAATAGTGATTCATATAATTTTTCTCCATGGCGTGTTCCGATGTAATGAGATCCAGCCTTGTGGTTAAATAATTCAATAATAGCAGTAGCAAGGTCGCCAATTGTACTTGCAGGGGCTTTTTGTACATACAGTTCGCCACCTCTTGCGTTTTCAAAAGCAAACAAGACTAAATCAATTGCATCATCTAATGACATCATAAATCGTGTCATGTGGGGGTCAGTTATGGTTAGAGGCTTCCCGTCTTTTATTTGAGAAATAAACAGTGGAATAACCGACCCACGGGAACACATAACATTTCCATACCGGGTAACAGCGATAATTGTTCCACTATTGTTTTCAAGCCGTGCTTTTGCAACTGCCGCCTTTTCCATTACAGCTTTAGTCATTCCCATGGCATTTATCGGATACACAGCTTTATCGGTAGATAAACAAATAATTTTTTTTACTTTGTTGGATATAGCGGCGTCCAATACATTTTCTGTTCCTAAAATATTTGTACGCACCGCTTCCATCGGAAAAAATTCACAAGAAGGTACTTGCTTTAATGCAGCCGCATGGAAAACATAGTCTACATCTTTCATGGCATAATCAATGCTGCTGTACTGACGAACGTCCCCCACATAGAATTTGATTTTGCTATTGTTATATATTTTTCGCATATCATCTTGCTTTTTTTCGTCACGGCTAAAGATACGAATCTCACCAATATCGCTATCCAAAAAACGACGTAAAACGGCATTACCAAATGAACCTGTACCGCCTGTAATTAGTAAAGTTGCGTCTTTGAACATACAATTAATTCCCCCTTATTTTTTATGAATAAATATCTTTTTGAAATGGCGAGCAGGTTTCGTAATGCGCCAACTAGTGGATTTCATAATTTCTGTAATATGGGTCTGTTGCGCAACAAACTGTACATTGACGGTGTCTAGTTGTATCTTTAGTTCATCATTCAGAGTTTGTTGTGTGGTCAGCTCTTTTACAAGTTCCTCAATTTGAGACTGTTGTGCGTTCAGCTCTTTCGATAGCTCTTCATTGCGATGCAGCTGTGAATTTAACTGTGTTTCAAGATCACTGAAATCAGATTGCTGTATAGTGAGCTGCTCATGGGATATTGTCAGTTGCCGCTCAAGCTCTGACGTCTCTTCTTTTTCACTGGTTAGCCTTCTTGCGAGCTCATTATTCTCAGACTGCTGTACTACAACTTCAGCATGTTTATTCAATAATTTTGAATATAAATCAGACACATTTTTATCTGAGATTCTCTTGTCTATGCGTAATCCCTCATATTCATATCTCATCCATAAATCAGTTAACACTTTTTCATGGGTAGAAGGAAGACAAGCAACAATAATGCGCCCATCTCCTTCATGAGAAAGAATATGGATATTGTAATTTGATTCACACAAATAACGTATGCAGCGCATAGTAGCCATAATTGTATGCAATTCAATATAGAGTATTGGGCGATAGTCTTCCAAGACATTTTTAGCTCCTTGTAGGAAAAGAGCTTCTGCACCCTCAATGTCAACTTTAATAACATCTGGCACTATGCCAGTCTTTTGAACAAAATAATCCAATGACAATGCGTTTACTGTTTGCATGTGAAAGCCTAAATCAAATAATGTTTCATGTGAGTTGTCAGTTCCGTCACCTATTGTTAATTGAGATGTGCTACTATGTCCCTCATCAATATTGTCAGAACATAGCATTTCTATAGTCTCATTACGCTCACTTAATGCTAAATTGACACAGAATATTTCACCAGCATATTTGGGATTGTGGGATAAATTATATAATATACGATTTAAGTTCCAACCATTAGGCTCGAAACAAAAAATTTTTGTATGCGAGTCTAGGTGCTTTCGCAATAACAGGCTGCTCATCCCCATAAAACCACCAACATCAAATATAACTGCATCTTTTTTTGTGTATTGCTTGGCATGAACAATTAAGTCTCTATCATGACATCCATTGGAAAAAAGATTTAAGTAACTTTCTGTCATTAGAAATTTAAGTCCTTGCAAATCGCCATTATCAAACATAGATAGTCTCGGCACATCAGAAACAACAAAGGCATACTCTAAAACATCATCTACATATGTGCCTACTAGAGGCAGGCCCCGTCGCACTGCATTTTCCCAAGACTGTCTATAAGATTTCTTTATCTCCACATCTTCAGTAAACTCAATTTTTGTAAAAAAATGTGCTTCTGTTACGTTAGTGTATCCGCAATCTTTCATAAACTGCTGCAAAGAAGGAATAGTATATAAATTACAATGCATTCCGCTTGTTTCAGGAATACTGTTGGATATATCAATCATATTCATTTGGTTTCTAGTTTTTAATCCATCTTGCAACACGTCATTATCTTCACGATATACAGGAGTATTGATTATAAGCACCGCATTTTCTGAAAGATGATCACGAAGTTTCATAAGCAGTCGTTTAAACTCTATACGAGGAACATGCTCTATAAAATCAAGCATTATTACAATGTCATAGACTGAGTCATCTGAAAGAGACTCTACGAACTGTAAAGCATCGCAACAATAAAGTTGTGGCTCTGAAACATTATGCTCCTTTAAAAACTCTTTAGCAATTTCCAGCGCAGCCGGTGCAAAATCCACTCCTTCATATATTCTGGCACCATTTTCAAGGACGTATTTAATGGCCTCACCTCTACCAAATCCAAATTCTATGACATGACGGTCAACAAAATCAACCCTTGATAGGATTGATTTATCAATATCACGCAAATCACCCGTCTTAAACGCCTCTCCGCCTTCAACACCGTACCCAGCTGGAGTTCCATCATCGTTTTTGCCGATGAAGTATGTTTTTGTGTATTTTTCCTGATGGATACCCATTATCAATCAAATCCCTTCATCGCTTCTGTTTGAAAACTATTAGATAGCCCCCCACTAATAAAATCTCCCTTACAACACACTACATTAATTTAGGCTTTAACGATTATTTATTGCAATTCGTCTATTATTCCTTTTAAAAATAACCGCCGATACAATCTTGTGCCTTTCAATGCTTCCTTTATACGTAGAATTTCTGCAATGCGACGAGAACCACGAAATAGTGGACGCACAACTCGCATAAATACAGATGATTTGTGTTCAGGTTCCACAAAGGAGAGAGAACCTTGCTTTAGAGCCTTGTATTTACGTTCATATTCATCAGATAAGTTTGAAATCAATTTGGAAAAATAACTAAAGTGTGCTAACTCTCGTTCATAATAATTAGGTGAGGGCTCATGTTCGCTTTTTTGTAAAATAAAAACACCATCGCATGGCATACTCTGCCATTGTTGATTTGAAAACGATTTTTCAATCCGATGTATTATCGTTTCGGCTATTTGAGGCAACTCAATGCCATTTCCTTTCGTATGCTCTTTGTAGAGGTGATAAAGGGGATTACTCATAGCAGATGCTATTGGGGCTTTTATTATAAGATTGAACCCAGACGCTTTTGCGACATCATCAAAAAATGTATGTGAAAACAACCATTTATCATCTCTACCCACTCTTGTTTGTGTCGAATCAACGCGATTGCTTGTCCACGCATCAATACTGCTTAACAGATAATTTTGTTGCTTCTTTGTTAAAAAAGGAACATTTTCATTTTGTAGTAATAGCATTTCGTATGCTATTAGAAGAAGTGAATACCCAGCTTCAAAAGGTTCGGCAAAAACAGCAATTCCATTTGGCTTGAGTACTCTCCCAGCTTCTCTTATAACTTGAAGTGGGTCAAGAACATGATGTAAAATTGCCGTACCATAAACCATATCAAAGCAGCTAGACTTGAAAACAGATTGGTCTGCATTTATTTGACACCGTGTTAATCGTGATTCGTATTCCGGAAAACGCTCTTGTCCAATTTGTTTATGCTTCATTAACATTGACGCTGACAACTCTGATGCTATTATTTTGGCTTCTGGCAGTAAATCTGCTATGGCATATGTTCCACATCCAAAGCCTGCACCTAATTCTAATACACTCTTTATAGACGACGTTTTAACTTTCGATAATGCATTCTGAAAAATCCATTTGTAGTAACTAATATTATCATACGACTGCTTTTTAACCTGCGCTTTATCATAATAATAATCCGTCATATACGTTTTTATGTCATTATCACTATACCCACAAGATAGTATACCACTGAAGTCTGTATCAATATCACCTAAATCATACATTGGCACTAATGATTCATGAATGAAAATTTCCTTTTGCATGATAATCTCTCCAATACGATTTAATTCTTCCTACTTAAAATATCACCATAAAGCTCTAGCAGTTTGCGAAAGTGATCTTCCGATCTATAATGCTTAAGTGCCAATGTGCGCCCTAGTTTACCTCTTACATTACGCTCTTGCTCATTATTAATCAACCGTTCAACTACTCGTGCAAATTGATTTGCGTCCTTATTTTCGATTACTATGCCACACTCTGGTGCACATGTAACACTTGGTAAGGATGTACCACTAAACACTACTATTGGCAAACCAGATGACATAGCTTCAATTGCCATTAAACCAAATGCCTCTGCTACAGATGGCATTAAGAAAATGTCAGAGGCCCCGTAGAGATCAGCCATTTGCTCGTCATCGTTTACCCAGCCCATTTCTACTATCTCGTGATTTCCTTTTTTTATCAACCCAATCATTCCTACAGTAAGAAGTGTAATCGGATGAGATGGAGCTAGACAGTCTAACATTTCTTGGATATATGATGCGCCCTTATATTCAGATGGATCAGATCTAAAAAATAATACGACATGGCTCGATGGAATACCAAGTTTTGCTCTTGTAACATCCTTATCTCTGGTATCACAAAATAAATCTGTGTCAATGCCAAAAGGAATAAGGTGAACATCTTTAATGTGCGCCGTAATAGGACTGCGACGTGCTAAATCTAACATCCATTGCGAAGCTACAACAATGTCGATATCCATACAAGAAAAAATTTCTTTCTTTAATCTCCACAAATAAGAGGCCATATCTTCTTTCAGTGGAAAATGCCGATTTAAATGGGGGCAAGCCTCACACTGCTCATGTTCCCATTTCGTGCAATCCATTGGGTAAATACAATGTCCGGTGAACAGCCATGGGTCATGTATAGTAAGAACAGATGGTTTTGTTTTAGCCAATTCAGGAAACATTGCGTATGAAATCATATAATTATGCAACAAATGATAATGAACAATATCAGCCTGCTGGAAATCGTGATGTTCCATAAGCCGCCATCCATAGGGATAAAGCATTGAATGGATAGATAAATCTGATTCTGCAATTTTACAAATATTTCTAAGAAATGGTTCTTCATTATCACGAACTAAAGAGATTGTATTCGGATTATCTCCTAATTTTTCTATAACAAACTGTTTACATGATATTCCTTGTTTATTTAGACTGACCTGCATGTCATGCCCATTAAATCTAGCCCCCGTCAAATCAATATTATTTACATGTATTATATTCACTTACCAGCAACCTCTCTATCTTTTATTCCCAGTGCTTCAAAAAAACTCGCTCGCATGTTTTCCAGAGATAAAAACCTAGTAAATGCATCAAATCCCCGTTTACCAATCAAGAAGCGGTTTGGATCATTTAATGCAAACCGTAATGTTTCCGCAATATCCCTTGGATCTAATGTCCCAGCTATATATGCAGCCTCATTTTGCTCTATAAATCTTCGTGGCGAAGCATATTCAGGACCATGAAATAATACAGGTACTCCCGTCTTAAAATAAGTTGTTAGTTTACTGGGGAATGACATCCTCGCTTCTTCTTCAAATTCTGACGAAAACCAATACGGACAATACAGTAAATCTGTAGCTGCTAACTCAGGGATCATTTCCTCATAAGGTACCCATCCACGAATTTCAATTCGTGTACCCTCCTTAAAATATGTTTGAACCGTTGCACCATAAAGCCGCAAAATAATTTTTTTCCCCCCAAGCTGCCAACCCAATAGGTCTAAAGAACTAATAAAAGCATTTAATTCCGCTGAGGCATATGTTTGACCCGCAAAAGCAATTACAAATTGATCATCTTTTTTACACCCTTTTGGTAAAACCCTTGAAGGCTCAAGACCAAGGATTACAGGGATGCTTTTTTTACACTTATACCGTTTTGTGTATTCTTCTGCCATAGCCCATGATGCTGCGATACAACACGAAGAATTACGAATAATACGACCAAACTCATTTAACACCCATTTCATAGTTATCTTGTCAAACCGATTATCTCTCAACCACCAATTTGGTGGGTCCCAAACTTGAACAACATATGGGATTTCTGTAATCTTTGCAACTCTGTTAGTTAATTTAATAGTCGTCTGACCTTGGACAACACTCCATATTAAGTCCACTTTATTTTTCTTAACAAAATCTACAACCTTTTGTGTAATTGGAGGCAATTCAAAAATCGCTGCTTTATTATTGCCTATAAAAGAAGATAAAAAATGAGGTTTTCTATGTCCGTGATTTTCATTTGGCATGGCCGCATATGCAAACTTCATACGCTCGAGTTTATCTATTGGTATTTCTGGTTCATATGGAAGAGATTGGAGCTTCACGGCAAAACAACATACATCATGGCCTGATTCCAATAAAAAGTCACACATCAAATTTAGTACAATTCCTGCAGTATAATTTTTACAAGGAGGCATATCACCCAACAGCATAATTTTCATAAAACACCCCTATAAGACTGTCTTCTCACTCGTCGTTTAATCATACTTAACATCTCTCTGCTTAAAATATAAGCCGAGTACAATTCCAGCCACCATCGTGCAATGGTACCACGCAGCCCAACGCTTTCTATACTCTTTGACTTAGCATGACACATTGCAGTGTGATGAGTAGTGTATTTCAGCAGCAAAAGATACATGTTCCGATAAAATTTCTTTACAGAACCATTAATTTGAATTTTCTCACTTTCCGTCAATTGCTCCATAATATTTATCCATAATTCATCACCCTCTTGTTGGTGTTTGTCCTTGTATACCCGGCTGCCTTGAGTTTCATGCACTCGCGTTTTATGCAAGACACTTTCACATATTCGGCAAGGCTGATTGCGCATTATACGAAACCACAAATCAAAATCTTGCGTAGTAGCCAAATCTTCGCAAAAAATCCCGACTCGCTCAAAATGGCTTTTGTGTATTAGCAAGGAACAGCCACTTATCATCCCATGTAGCAATGCAAATAACGGTGTTTCTAATTGTTCTATAGAGTATCTTTTTAACGGCAGTACACTGTTAAGCTTTTTTCCTTTACCATTAATTATATCAAAACCTGAAAAAATAACTTCGCTTTGATCAGAAAGAGCCTCTATATGTTTAACCTGTGCCGATATCTTGTTAGGGTAGTAAACGTCATCATGAGACAGCCATGAGAAATACTCACCTTTCATTTCAGATATTCCAAGGTTCAAAGCAGAAGCGACTCCACCATTTGGTTTGTAAAAGTAGCGGATTCTACTGCCATATGCTAATGCGATACTCTCTGTTTGACCACCATCATCCGATCCATCATTAACAACCAATACTTCTATGTTTTTATAGTCTTGGTTTAAAGCACTGCCTATGGCTTCATTCAAATAGTTGCTTCCATTAAACACAGGTATGATTATCGAGACAAGAGGCTGGAAGTTATCTTTATTAATGTCTGACATTGTTTGCCTCCGACAAAGATTGGTAAAGACACAAAATTTCGTTACATGTAGTTTCAGTACCAAGCCCAGCCATCTGCACATTCGCAGAGCCATCATGCCTGATTTGCTGTGCTAAACTTATGGCTGTATCCGCCCACACTTTACTATCATCCAATGGCAAAAACCTAACCCTATCACTACACTTTACTGTTACCGGCACATGCTCTGACACCACACATCCCAAACCGGCACATTGGGCCTCCGCTGCCGCCAACCCAAAGCCTTCAGACAGCGAGGGCAAAAGGAATATATCAAATGCTTGATACAGCCTATCCACATCATGTCTGGTACCAAGAAACCTTACATAATCTGATAACCCGGCTGCTTGAACCAACGCTTTTATCTTTTTTTCAAGCACCCCTTCGCCAACCAAAACCAATATAGAATTAGTGCGCAGCCTCATTTCCTTAAAAACATCTAGTAAAACTATGTGGTTTTTTAGTTTTACGAATCTTGCCACATTGCCAACACACAGCACATCCTCCGCTATCTCAAGCTCTTTTCGCACTTGCTGTCTTACTTCCAGGTTATATTTAAACCTGGACGTGTCAACCCCATTTCCCATAATATGCACATCTGCATAATCTTTGCCAAATGCATATCGTGCAGCCTCTGCTGAAACTGCAATTTTACAACTTGCTAAACGATTAACACCTTTTGAAAGAACTTTATTGCGTATACGTTTAATAAGTGTATCTGCACCCAATGCGCTGTGAATATGAATAATGCGCCCCAGCACATTTAAACGCTTTGCAATGCGCAAATATATAAACGCAGAGTTTAATAGATGACCATGAATAACATCATAGGAAGCATCTTCGAGTAATGCAGAAAATGACTTCGCAAAGGGGGTGCCAAATTGTTGTGTAACATCCGGCAATTTATAGACTCTTCCACCGCACTCGATTACTTCCTGTTTCATTAACGAATCACATTCGCCGTAAATGGCTACATCTTGTATGAAATCACGAATTCCTTTTACAAGCAGCATAACTACAGATGCCACACCACTGGCAGGGACTAAATGGTCTATAACATGTAAAACTCTGCGGCTAGACACCTGTCATTCCCCCTAGCTGATACGCTTGGCAGACTTCGGGCACACTTCCAGCACAAACAATTTTACCCTTTTGCAGCAACAGAGCTTTGGTACACAGCTTTTCTATTGTATCAAGGGCATGTGAAACCAACAATACCGTAGTACCCCCGGATAATAATTCTGCTATTCGGGCTTCGCATTTTTTTCCAAACTGATAATCTCCCACACCCAAAATTTCATCTATAATTAAAATTTCCGGTTCAATTTGCGTAGCCACGGCAAAAGCTAAACGTGCATACATGCCCGAAGAAAAATTTTTTAGGGGTACATTTTCAAATTCCCACAAATCTGCAAAATTCATAATGTCTTCATACAGTGTTTGCATATGGGCAGGTGAATAACCATACATTGCACCGTTCATATATACATTATCTTTTGCAGAAAACTCGGCATCGAAACCGGCACCTAGTTCTAACAAAGGTGCAATTATGCCGTTTACGGTAATGCTCCCTTTAGTGGGCCTGAACACACCTGCAATCAACTTAAGCAATGTAGATTTTCCACTTCCGTTTAAGCCAAGTACACCCAAAACTTCACCGCGGGCTACATCAAAACTTACATCTTTTAATGCCCAAAATTCGTCAAAATGCAGCTCTCGCTTTAATGCCTTAACCACATATTCCTTAAGTCCCATAACTTTGTCACGGTTGAGGTTAAACATCATAGACACATCTTTTACAGATATAACAATGTCTTCCATGGTAACCTCCTATAGGTATAAAAGATATTTGTCTTGTTGCGACATTTTTACATACAGTCCTAAACATAATGCCGCCAGGGCAAAGCCAATACATATGATATTTGCCCACAACCCGGGAACCTGCCCATTAATAGCCAACTCACGAAAGTAGTTTACATAATGGAATAGTGGGTTAAGATGAATAAAATGATACACTCGTTCAGGCAAAATTTCTACAGGATAAAAAATAGGTGTGAGAAAATTTATAAGTGTAATGAACACACCATAAATATAGGTGAGGTCGCGGAAAAAGACTGCAATAGCAGATAAAAATAATCCGATACCAATAGAAAATACCATTACATATAATAAAGGGATAGGGATTAGCAACATTGTCCAGCTGAAAGGAGCTTGCGTTACAAGAACTACTGCAAAAAAAGCAATGAGTGAAAACCCAACATTCACTAAACTTGACAACACCTTCGATAATGGAAAAATATATTTTGGCACATATATTTTCTTTATTGTTGCGCCGCCCCCACTTACAATGGAACCCATAGCCTGGTTTGTTGACTCACTGAAAAAAACAAAAATCAGCTGCCCGCTAAGGAGATAGACCGGAAAATACTCAATCTCAAACCGAAATATCGTTGAAAAGACAAGGGTTAGCACAAGCATTGTCAATAACGGATTTAACAGCGACCAAGCCACGCCTAAAACACTTCTGCGATAACGGGTTATAAAATCTCTTTTTATCATAAGCATCAAAAGATAACGAAACCGCAAAAATGTTGATATTTGCCCTTTTACAAACGCTCTTTTGGTAACGACAATTAATAAAATAACTATAACTGCAGCAGCGGTTATTGCCAAAAATCCTGAATTTATCACCAACGCACGAGACATACCAGGACGCTGCCCGGCAACTTCAACAGGTAAATATAACAAAAAGATTATAAATAGTACACATGATAAAATTACAGCTATACCTGCAAAATGCTTCCGTGCCATTTAGTCACCAGCCCAATTTAATTTTGCTGCGTTTCGAAATACTATGCAATGCATATCTTAAGGTCAATAACACTGCCACCACTGATCCATAACCCACCTTGTTATAGGCATTTAATATCATTTTGGCAGATCTTACACGATTTGCAGACTTTGAGCTGCTGGACATGCGATACAACAGCAAAGGCTCGTCCAAGCCGTATGCGTACTCTACTTCTTTTAAAATTTGCAGCCAAACCACATAATCTTCGTGCAGCTCCCCCTCGGGGAAAGGGTAACGAAGCAGTAAATCCCGGCAAACTATGACTGATGAACATGACATGAGATTCGCTATTAGTAAATCACGATATGTCAAATCCTTTTTTGCCTGTAATACATAATCTGATTTTATATTTGCTTCGTTTATATAGACCGTACCTGTATAAGAAATTTTAGCGGATGTTTTTTCTATAAAATCCAACTGCTTTTGCAGTTTACTTTCATGCCAGCAGTCATCGCTGTCCAAAAAGGCAATCCATTGGTATTTTGCTCGCAAAACACCAAAATTGCGGGATTTTGCTATGCCCATATTTTTTTCATTTGCATACAGGTGTATACGCAGGTCGTTTTCCGCATGGGCATTTACTATTTGCGCAGTGGTGTCTGTAGATGCATCGTTAACTACTATCAATTCCCAGTTGCCAAAAGTTTGTGATATTACTGAACCAATGCTTGATGCAATGGTTTTTTCTGCATTATAGGCGGGCATTACTATGCTTACCATTTACATCACCACATTGTCTATTTTGACAAAAACATTAGAACTTGTCAAACCTTACGTTTACGCATACATATTAATCTCTGTCATGTGGGCATACAACCCGCCTCGGGCCACAAGTTCATCATGTGTGCCAACGTCCTCTATTCTGCCTTCGTTTAGCACAATTATTTTATTCGCCTTTTAAACTGTGGACAACCTATGGGCAATTATCACCGTTGTACGGTCTTTCATAACTTCGTCTAAGGCTTCGCGTATTTGTTTCTCGGTTTCTACATCTACGGCGGCGGTGGCTTCATCCAGTATTAGAATAGGCCTGTTACGCAACACTGCCCGGGCTATAGATACACGCTGTTTTTGCCCGCCGGACAAACGCATTCCGCGTTCGCCAACCATGGTTTCGTAGCCATCGTCTAACTGAGATATAAACTCATCTGCACGGGCTAAGCGTGACGCTTCAATAACCTCTTCCCTAGTTGCTTCAGGCTTGCCATAAGCAATATTTTCTGCAAGGGTATCATTAAAAAGGAACACATCCTGCATTACATTACTCATAGAATGGCGTAAGCTTTTAAGGGATACATCCCGTAAATTATGCCCATCCAGGGTTACTTCGCCCTCAATGGGGTCGTAGAAACGGTTTAACAAATTAATAAATGTAGTTTTGCCAACGCCGGTTGGCCCAACCAATGCAACAACTTCGCCGGGAGCGATCTCAATGTTGATATCCTTTAACACCGGCTGGCCTTCTATATAATGAAAACCCACATTATTAAATATAATGTGTCCTTTTACATTTGACAATGCATGTGGGTTTTCTGCTTCTTTTACATCTTCTTCTGCATCAAGAATTTCAAAAACACGTTCTGCTCCTGCAATGGCGGTTTGAAGGTCTTCGTTAAGACGTGCAAGTGCAGTTATCGGCCCATAGAAAATTGCAAGATACATAAGAAAGGCTACAATGTCTGCCACTTCTACATACCCGTACAATGCCATATGGCCCCCGTACGCAATTACAAGAACCGTACCAATAAGTGACAGATACTGCACTATACTGCCATAACCGGCACTTAAACGAAGTGCCGCAAGAATCGCATGGGCATGGCCTTTGGCACTGTTAGATACTTTTGCGGACTCCTTTTTATGTTGGTTAAACACTTGGATTTCCTTCATGCCGGAAATATTGTCTTGTAGGTTAGCGTTAAGTTCACCCAGGATTTTTTGTGCCCGACGGAATATGGGCAAAACCAATTTTGCGAATATTATAGAAATTACTATAAGAATTGGGACAGAAAGCATACTGAACACTGTCAAGCGCACGTTTATACTAAGCATCATAACTGTAACACCAATAATAATTGCAATGTTGGCAATAACATCCGGCACGGCATGAGCTATTAATAATTCTACACGGTTTGTATCGTTTACAACCCGTGACATAACTTCCCCGGTTTGCTTATCGTGATAGAACTTCATAGATAGGTTCTGCAGTTTGTTATAAACTTTTACTTGCAAATCTGCCACAAAATGCCATGCGGCATAGTGTGTAAAATAAGAGCGTATGTAACTGCAAATTACTTGTACAAGATACACCGCCGCCAATAGCAGTCCCATTCGTAACGCTTCTTCTGCCAGGCGTGGGTCTCTGTTTGTGGCTAAGGATGTTAATTGGCGCACAACCATAGGGGCAAACATTTGTGCGGCTGTAAGGCCCGCAATTGCAAAAAGAGCTACAATTAAATAACCCCAGTACTTTTTTGACGATTTTACCAGTTTTAACATTAACTTCATCGTAGAATCTTCCTCCCTAAATTTACTTAATCACTCGTACTTTATCTTGTAAACGAGGCAAACCTTGCGGGATACGCTCTCCAGGTGCGATAAGGGCTATTCCAGGCGGATATTTAGCAACTAGCTGTGCAGATACCTGACCGGATGCATCTTCCCAAGATACTTCCCGGGATGGCATGTTAATTGCTTGCCGTGGCGGGAATATTATTTCAGGCATAATAAACGGCGGGGGCAGTACACTTTCGGTACATATGGTCGCCAATTTATAGTTAAGCCCATCAATTGCAGCTTTTAGTCTATAGAAGCCTTCATCCGTGTCTGCAACAGATGTCATTGCCAAGATATGACGCTCTGTTGCCATTTCCATTTGCACTTTGTATTCCTTCGCCATAATTTCTGCAATAGCTGCTCCGCTCATGGCTGTATGTGTTGTTAGTAGTAGTTTACCAGGGTCGATATCATATATGGCGTTCTGCCCTACCCTTCCCATTCCAGATAACCGCAGGGCTGTAAGACTTTCTGCACCTGGAAGATACCCACGTATTTTTTCAAGCCTTTGAAAATAGTCCTTAAAAAATTTGGGCTGATGCCATAATTTGCGCAGCATATAATCACATACGGACATTAGTATATACGAAGGGCTAGATGTCTGTACAGCGTTTATAAGAAATTTTATTCGGTTTATGTCTAAAGGCGTACATATACTATTTAGCTTAACATGTAAAATGGCGCACTGAGAAGGCGCAGGAAGGGTTTTATGCAGGCTCTGAATTACGATATCTGCCCCCTGTGATAAAGCCGACATAGGGAATTCTTTTCTAAATTGCAAGTGCGCCCCATGGGCTTCGTCTACAATAAGTATTCCGCCCTTAGAATGTACACTTTTTGCAATTGCAGCAATATCGGAAACAAAGCCTTCGTATGTAGGGCTTACCACCAATGCCGATGCCCTGTGTGGCATATCATCAAAAGCAGAAGGGTTAAGACCGCCGGCTAAACCATCTGCAGTAATTTCGGGCATTACATACTTTGGAACTGCACCTGACATAACCATGGCATTGTATACACTGGCATGGGCATTGCGTGGGACAACCAAGGTATCGCCGTCTGAGCAGGTGGCACAAACAGCCGCAAGTATCCCAGCGGATGAACCATTAACCAATATAAAACTGTAATCTGCTCCATAGAAGTTTGCAATTTCCTGTTGCAGTTCATGAATAATCCCCGTTGGCGAAGAAAGCACATCCATACCGGGGATTTCTGTCATATCCAAGTCCTGTAAATTGGGCGGTGTAAACTGGGGGTTACGCTTGTGCCCGGGCATATGAAAAGGGTATATATCTTTTGCCAAATAATCTAAAATTTGCTTATACATTAGCCACCATACCCATGAAAAATATAGTTTATCCACCATGCTCGCAAATCTTCATCTGCTATAAAAAATTGATTCATCCACCATACACGCCCTTCAAACCATTCGAGAAGAAACTCAACTTGCCCATGCCAATTATCTATTTGGTGCAGATGTGGGGGCAGCATTTGAGTCATCCATTGCGGAAGCGGGTCAGATTCCCAAATAGGATGTCGTTCGAAATTACGCATAAAATTAGTATCATAGTTTTCTGCCAAATTCATTATATACTCTATCATTTGAGGAACTTGGTTGCCTGATATTTCTTCCCATCTGACAGCTACAAGGTCAAAAATTTCTGGTGTAGATATAAGGGGGCGGAACAAGTTGTTACGCACACCGGCGTGTAAATGTTCATAGGTGTACCAATAATACATATTTCCTGCAGAGCGGTCAAAGTCCCATACAGGGCCAAAATATAGGCGGCGGTTCTCCCCTTGCCCCTTCACTTGCATAAAAACACTGTTAAAGCCAACGTCTACATTTTTGAACAACTCTTGCACAAGATAAAAATCTATAAATGATGGAATATCTACAACTTGACTAATGGCTTCGAAGTCATGAGTATGCAAAATATATTCTACATTTGCTACAAAATCGTGTAAATATTCCATGTGTCCATCGATAACTCCACTACCCGGATAACGCAAGCTGTAGGGCATTCCATTAACTATCAAATAGTCCACACCAACTTGCCCACTGCCAATGGCAGAATGATCCAGCTCAAAAAAATATTCGCTGACAGCAGGATCTGGGTCGGCTACAAGCTGTGCTCGCCCCGGGCCAATATCTCTTTCATCCGCAAGCTGATACAGTCCCATGTATTCGCCGTTAATATACAAATTTACAAATTGCGAAAACGGTGCCCAATACATCCCATCTAAAAGAGATGCCAAATAAAACGCCAAATGCGTTCTCATTAGCGCTAGGTCAAAATGATTTGCGATTAAAACCCAATCCCGTGCAATATGTTCTGCATTTGCCAAGGGTTGTGGCTCTTCAAAACGCAGCCGCAACGGGCGTTTATCCGGGCCGAAATGCCATGTAGAATTGCCCCGCCCACGAATGCGGATATCTACATCCTCAAAAGCATTTATATGGTTGGATAAAGATAGTGTACCACTATGCCAAAAGCTGCGATCCACACCAAAAGGGTCGTAGGATGATGTAATGTGAAGGGAAGGAAATTTTCCTTGAATAACATATGGTACAGGTGTATCGATATATGGGGCTGTTTCATCAAGAGGGGCAGGATTATCTTCAATTATTTCAACTATGTTTTCTTCTGGATGGTCTGGCAGAGTAGAATCATTTTCAGTTATTGTCGGCGGATTGGGAGAGTAATCTGTATATACTGGATAGTCTATAGCTGTTTCAGGGCGACTAATTATATTGTTGATTACAAGTATAACAATTACCAGCACCACTGCCGAAACCGCAACCAATATATTTTTATTGATTTTCATTTAAATTGCCTCTTTCGCAAATAGGGGTGTGCTCCGGACACACCTGAGATTATGATTAAGTTATTTTGGGAAGTATAACAAAAAAATTATGAAAGCTCAAATATAGTCGAAACTTTACAGGCTTATTACAAAAGTCTATAATAATTTTGTTAGGAGTGAAGAATGTGGCATTAAAAATTTTATTTGTCTCTACAGAAGTTAACCCTTACTCTAAATCCGGAGGGCTTGGGGATGTAGCAGGTTCGCTGCCAACAGCTCTACGGGAAAAAGATATCGATATTCGTGTTGTACTGCCCTTGTACAAAACTGTTCCGCAGCATCTGTTATCGGATGCAAAAAATATTTTCAACTTTACGGTAACTCTGTCTTGGAGAGAGCAGGAAGCAGCAATTCTTGAATTGGAAGAACAATCGGTCTATTTTATACAAAACGATTTTTATTTTAACCGGGATTGTTATTATGGCTATGAAGATGACCATGAACGTTTTGCATTTTTTTCAAAAGCGTCTGTGCAGATGCTAGGGCACATTGGGTTTCAGGCCGATATCTTACATTTTAACGATTGGCATACAGGCCTTGGCCCTACGTACCTTCGTAGTATTTATCACATGTTCACCTATTATTCTAAAATGAAAAGCCTGTTTACCATTCATAATTTGCACTATCAAGGGGTTTTCAAGCGAGAAGCTCTATGGGACATTGGGCTTAACGACGGCTATTTTACCAATGGAGAATTAGAGTTTCATGGGAAAATAAGCTATTTGAAAGCCGGGATTGTTCACGCAGATGCCATAAGTACCGTTAGTCAAACATATGCAGCAGAAATTCAAACCCCCGCATATGGCTATGGAATGGACGGGCTATTGCACCAACGGGGCACAATTGAGGATAAGCTGCATGGCATTACCAACGGTATAGACATTGTGGAAAACAATCCGGAAACAGACCCTCGCATTTATGTAAATTTTAACAAAGACTCCTTGGATAAAAAACGTGAGAATAAACACCGCTTACAAGAGCATCTTGGCCTGCCCATAAGCGATGTTCCAATGTTTAGCATGATTACACGGCTGGCAGAACAAAAAGGTTTTGATATACTTTCTATTATATTAGAAGAACTATTGAACATGGATGTGCAATTGGTGATACTGGGAACTGGTGACCCCCACAATGAGAACATGCTGAGATATTTTGCAGAAAAATATCCCCACAAATGCAGTGCAAATATTAAGTTTGATGGAACACTAGCTCAACGTATTTACGCCGGAGCAGACATGTTTATGATGCCTTCTGTATACGAGCCTTGCGGCCTTGGTCAATTGTTTGCAATGCGATACGGGACAATTCCAATTGTGCGGAAAACCGGGGGCTTGGCGGACACTGTTGAACATTTTAATCCGGAGAATGGCACAGGCAATGGCTTCCTGTTTGAAGATTATCTGGCAAGCGGACTAATGTGGGCTATACATGAGGCTTTAAAAGTGTATGGCACCCCAAATTGGACCTTGTTGGTTAAAAACGCTATGAGCAGAGATTCCTCATGGGATAAAGCCGCCGATAAGTATATTGATTTATATAAACGGATTATAGAATAGCCACCAAAACACCTTCATACAATAGTAGACAACTAAGCTATTATTGTGTGGAGGTGTTTTATGAAAATATCAAACGGACTAAAAATTGCCGCAATATACGGGTCGGTTTTTTTGGGTGCCGGGTTTGCTTCCGGTCAGGAATTACTGCAATACTTTATTGGCTTTGGACGGCTCGGTTTGTTTGGGATTATGGTTGCGGGTGTGTTGTTTGCATTCACCGGCTGGGCGGTGCTGCGCATTTGCCGGAGAGAGGGCGTTAAAAATTATCATCAGCTAATGAGCTATTTGTTTGGAGCAAAACTTGGCAGATTAATGGAAGGTATGGTTGCGGCTTTTTTATTTTGCCTGTTTGTGGCAATGCTTGCAGGAGCCGGAGCCACAGGGTACGAAGCCTTTGGGTTGCCATTTAGTGCAAGTTCAGTAGCAACCGGTGCAGTTGTATTTCTTGTACTTTGTTTTGGGCTAACGGGTATTATAAAAGTTAATTTAATTCTTGCGCCATTTATGCTGTTTGGCGGCATTTTTATAGGCTTGTTTTCATTTTTTGCCTATACTCATCCGGTTTTTTCAATGTTTGCAGGCAGACGAATTGGCATTGTTTGGCTTTTGGCGGCTATGGTTTACGCATCATATAATTTAGTTACAGGGGTACCCATTCTTGCTGCTACCGCAGGGATGGCAACAAAGAAACGTGACGCAATGATTGGAGGGCTCTTAGGCGGCGGAATTATCACGTTGCTGGGTATATGCATGGCATTGCCCCTGTTTTTGTATCACGCAAATGTCATTAATTTGGAAATACCGTTTTTGTACATAGTTTTGCAGCATGGCAATGTGCTTAGGCTACTTTATCTGGCAGTTTTAATTTCCGCGATTATGACAACGGCTGCCTGTAATGCCTTTGCAGTTTCCGAGTGGTTGAAGGCCCGAGGGTTCGGCAAAAGCGAAACTTCACATACATCATCATATAATAGCGGCAATGTAAAAATTGCGGTGGTGTTGTGCATTGTTGCTGTTGTGGCGTCTCATATTGGGTTTTCTAATATTGTGGCCTATGTGTACCCTGCCTTTGGCTTCATTGGGCTTTTCAAAATTTTTGTGATACTTTGGTATGGGTTTTGTTCCAAATAGTGTCATAAACTTTTTTGATTTGCTTTACAGTTCGACCGTAATAACCGAAAAATATCACAAATATTGCTCGAGCATTATTTCGATTTAACTATCTTTTCCTTCTTGAGTGTGGCATACTTGTCCTATGATGAAAAGGGGTGAGTGTATGGCTTGGCCGACACATATCGTAGCCGCCGCTGGTTATGTTGAAGATAAGAATGGTAATCTGCTCCTTGTAAAAACCCATTACAGAGGTTGGGATACACCGGGCGGACAAATCGAGGTTGGGGAGAATATAGAAGAAGGTGTACTACGTGAAATTATTGAGGAAAGCGGAATAACCGCCACCGTTAGAAGTTTGGTGGGGGTGTATTCCAATGTCGGAGAGCATCTTTGGCATGATGGCAAAACTCATGTGCCGACTAAGGTAATGCTTGATTTTATCTGTGATTATGTAGAGGGTCAACCAACGCCGTCTGATGAAACAAGCGAAGTAATATGGATTCCGAAAGCCGCAGTGATGCAGTATGTCACAGCCCCAGCTATGCGATTTAGATTTGAGAAAGTTCTGAATTTCCACGGCAATGTTTCTTATTGTTCTTATGTGACGAAGCCGGATTTTCAAGTTTTTACGGATAGAATCATATGACAAGGGGATAGCGATGTGGCTGGCTTAAAACAAATACAGGAACGGATTTATCAAAACAAGATTGCCAAAGGCTTTAATGTTACAGATATATATATGGAATTTTGCTATACTTATGGCGAGTTGACCGAAGCCTGTGAAGCGTACATGCAGAATAAAGATGACTTAGGCGAAGAATTAGCTGATGTTGCCATCTACCTTTTAGGGCTTGCAGAAATTCTTGGGATTGACTTGGAAAAGGAAATTTCCCGCAAAATGGATAAAAACGAAAAACGCAAATATATTCAAGAAAACGGCGTAAACAAAAGGGTTGATGATGGGGTGAATGAGTGAACATATTAGGCATATCGGGAACACCACGTAAAGGCGGCAACTCGGAGCATTTATTAAACGCTTCCTTAGAACCCTTTGTTGAAGCTGGTTGGGATGTAACAAAGATACTGCTCTCTGAAAAGACTATCCAGCCCTGCGCAGGTTGCGAAACCTGCGTTGATAGTGGAGTATGCAGCATTGATGACGATATGTGCGAAGTATATCGGGCTTTTGAAAAATGCGATGCGATTATTATATCTGCCCCTGCCTATTATCGAAACGTACCCGCACAATTAAAAGCCGTCATGGACAGGACTTTTGCGGCAAAAGGAGTTTTGAAAGGCAAATTTGGCGGTGCTATCTCTGTTGGCAGAGGTTCAAGCGGCGGCGGTCAATGTATCGTACTAACCATTATCAATAATTATTACTTATCAAGCGGTATGCTGTGCGTACCAGGAGAATTAAACGGCGTGGTTGCCACAGCAGATAAGCCCAGCGATATTTTGAGCCAGCCACGCAGATTGGAACAGGCACGAACACTTGGTAGGAATATTTTAAGTTACGCAAAATAGAGAGATTGGAGAATGGTCAATGTCTTATTTCCGTAAAATTGTTGGTGAGCGATTGTATCTATCACCATTTGATGCTGAAAACACAGAAATTCATTCTAAATGGGCGAAATGGATGAATAATAGCGTTATCGCTGATACTTATGGTGGAAATCAGTTTAATGTAACAGTGACAAGTGCAAAAAAATTTGTTACGGAGTTAGAGGGCATTCGTTTTGATATAGTGCTTTTGGATGGCGATATGCTAATCGGACACATAAGCCTACACAATATCGACCATTTCAACCGCCATGCTTTTCTTGGTATTGTTATAGGTGAAGATGAATACCACAACAAGGGCTATGGCACGGAAGCCGTCCGATTGATTCTTGATTACGGATTTAATTCCTTGAATCTTCATAATATCATGCTCTCTGCTCACGAAGATAATCATGCGGGTATTGCCTGTTATAAAAAAGTGGGCTTCAAAGAATCCGGTAGACGGCGTGAGTGGATTTTCAAGAATGGAAAATATATTGATGTGATTTACATGGATATACTGGAAAGCGAATTTAAGGGGTAAGGAAACCATATTTGCAAATGAGGAGTGGCGCATATGTTCTTGTATCATTATTATGACAAAGACATCGGGCCTTTTGTTAATTTATCCGATATTCCAATAAAAGAAGCAAAAATAATTCTTAATACAATAAAAGCAACAAAACCAAATGTGCAAAGCGCAACCCGACAGCCCACATACATGGAGCGTAGACATGAAATTGAAGAAATATTACGTAGAGAGTTTACCAAAAAAGGTGGCCTTGTCAAAAGAAAAGTACCGCATTACATGGTTGTTGAGCATAGCCCATGGTTGATGACATGGTTTGAAAAAAGTGCATTCATTAAGATACCTATTGAGGAGTTTGACTTGAAAACGGTATCTTTCACATATGGCGATGCTTTTCCTGTATTTAGTGAACAGCAACATAAAATGGACGATAAAGAATACCGAAGAAAACTTTATACCCACGAAGAAATTTTGGAACTCATTTCAAAGTATGGACTGCCACAAAATTGGAATAATGATGGTCTGCATGGGCCAGAACGATATATAGAAGCTCATATTTGGTGTGATGACCCAATTAAAAATTATTGTTGAGGTGAAGTTTCTTATGAAGCTGTTACTCGCAATAACAGACAAGGATATAAATGGCTCGGACAAGTTATCTGCCAATGAGCCACGCAGATTAGAGCAACCGCAAATACTTGGCAAAAATATTATTAATACTCCAAGATGCGTCAAATAAAATGAGGTGTATCATAAATGGCAGATAAAGCACTGTATTTTATTGCAAAATTCGATGAACAGACCCAAAACATATTATCCGTGTATTATGATGTTCTTCGGCAAAATGGATTTATTGGAAACCAAACAAAGAACATCCCATACCATTTTACATTGGGAAGCCGAAGTGTTGACCTTGAGCATCAATCAATAACAGACCTTGAACTGATATGCGCTGACACACCTTCTTTTGAAATAAACCTTGCCCATATCGGTTTGTTTGGCTTAAATGTGCTATTTATCAGCCCTGCGATGAATTTCGAGTTGCTCAAACTGCAACGGGGGTTGTTCCCAAGTAGTGGATATGGGTATCATTCTTGGGCGGCACATGCCACTTTGCTAATTGATGAACCCGAAACAATCTTGAAAGCACTTCCGATTGTTGCAAATTTATTCAAACCATTTAAGGCACGAATTGAAAGCATAGAGCTTCATGAGTTTTTTCCAGCAAGGCTTATAGATGCACGGAATTTACAGAAAGTGAGTGGCTGTAATGGATAGTAGAGTAAAAAAGTTGATGGGTTCAAATATGGATATTGATTTTATCAGCGATGTTAAATTTGGCGATTCTTTATGCCCTTGGAATGTTGCGGATGGCACGGACGAGCATAAGTGCGCTGTTAAAAATATTTCTATATGCAAATATTTTTGTGGTGTCCAGTTATTGGATAGCGTTTTATGCAGTTATCCACATCTTGCGAAAACGGTCTTAACCCGTGACGAAATGGATAGAGATATGCAGTAAAGTGGAGGAAAAGACTATGTTGATACCAATCTTACATTTTGTTGATAACTGTGCGGGTGCAATTGAATTATATGAGAAAGCGTTTAACACAAAAGCCAAGGAATACGAATATAGAGAGGATAATAAAATTCGCCATGCCGAAATGACTATTCATGGACAAAAAGTTTTTCTAAACGATGCAAAAGATTATATAAAAAATGGGTTTGGCGTTGATTGCGTTGCTCATTTGGTACTCACGTTCGATACTTCTGAAGAATTACTTGAGTGTTACGAAACCCTAAAAACTGATGATAATCTTCCTTCTCCATTTGTAGAAACGCCACACAGTAAACTAGTTGGTAACTTTATTGATAAGTTTGGTGTCCTTTGGGGGTTTATGGTAGTTAAATAAAACCAATGCTGCTAAACCATGAATAGGAGGAAGCATGATGAACAAATGGATAGTTGAGGATTGGGAGTTTGAGCTTACAGCGATTGAGGGTGAAGCAAAGCATTGTAGGCTTGGTATAGAAAAAGGAGACAAATTTGTTTTCCAATATGAAACTCCCTCACACTTCTGTCCTCGGGCAATTATAGAATTATTCACATGGTGCGAAATTATTCGCTGTGGCGGCGATTTTACTCATAGGGGGCGTGAAAACGAAAAGCACAAAATGAATTTTTCGTGCCCATGTCAAAGTATTAAATTTCAACTTATTGCAACACCAATAAACCGTAATGAAAATGGGGTATATATAGGGAGTATAACCAATGGTTGACCAAAGCATTGAATATTTCATCAATGAGAATTTAACAGGACACGTACAACGCAACACTATAGAACTTGTTGCTTATTTAAGGGCTAACGAAATGTTGCTCATGCGACAAGCTGTTGGCTATTGGGCAGATAAGCTATATTGGGTCGTAAACTAAAAAGATAGAAGCGTTAAAACCAAGCCGAAAAGGAGAATCCAATGGAGATAAAAATAACCTCAACTTTTGAAAATGCAGGGGAGTTTCTTACCAACGTCAAAGGGAATATTGCTGGAGCTAATGCACTATGGACAAAACATATGATAGAGCCATTTTGGGATGACATAGCGGCATATGCGCCCTTTGACCAACGTTTCAAGCAACCATCTTGTATAAAGGACTTAGAGCAGCTGGAAAAACAACTTTTTATTCTTTCAAAACTTGATATAGGTGATTTAAAGTCTAATTTTATGTTAGCAGCAAATGCCTTGCTATCAGATGATGATGACCCAATGCTAGTTGTCCTTTACCCTTTATGCGACAGTAACAAAATCGTTAAGGAAAGACAAAACGGCATAGTTGGGGCAAGCGTATTCGGTAACATGATTATCAGCATTAACCCATTAGCTGATGGTTGGCATAAATGGATTCCTTTCGTATTTGCCCACGAATACCATCACAATATATGGGGGCATAACTGGTATGTTGTGCGTGGAGGTAACGACCTTGAGGGGACTTTCCTTGAATATATGATTACCGAAGGACAAGCTGATTTATTTGCAAAAAGCTTGTTCCTCAATTTAGTGCCACAATGGAATCAATCATTTGACACCGAAAAAGAAAAAATATTTTGGGAACGAATCAGGCCTATTCTTTACAGCACAGACCGTGAAGTACATGGGACATATATGTTTGGGAATGAAGAAAAAGGATTGCCTTGGTGCATGGGGTATTTTTTTGGCAGAGTAATTGTAGAAGATTTTTTGCTAAAACAGCCAATGTCATTTTCGGAATTGCTCAATGTTTCGGCAAAACAAATTTTTGAAGCAAGCAGATTTTATAAGTAGTTACGAGAGGATAGAAGGCCTGTAAATACGTAGTGCGTTGGCTACTTTGGCGGGCAAACAGGTGGTATAATTAATCCAAATAATCAAAAAAATATTTATTGCAGGAGGAAAGCAAATGTCTAAAAAAATTGAGGATATTATTAACAGTACTCTCAAAAGTAACGCACAAAAAAATGCGCTTGATTTTGTTGCTCATTTACAAGCAGACGAAAGTTTTTCATTTTCAAAAGATGAAAATGACGATGGCAAATGGTGGATCAAATGTAATAACAACCTTGTGTGTGAAATTCAAGTCAAAACTCCCGACGATTCTCACGAAAGTTGGGACGTGTGGGTATATGGCGATTGTATTGGAGCACACGATTCCCCGGTGGACGAGTCTATCAAAGAAATTTCATGGAAAAACATAACCCTATGCGGAGATTGCGGCGCAGGATGTGCCCCGGGAAGAAGCAAAACGGTACTTGGAAAAGAATTTAACAACGTCTGCCAATCTACTCTTGCATTTCCGAGCCCTGAAACGGATGCACTAAATTGTTTAAAGAAAATTGTAACAGTAATAAAAAATGATGTGATAAATTAACATCTGCTGATATTCATTGCCTTAACGAAGATAAATCATGCGAGGATATACTTACAGGAGCGGGTTACATGATCACAAGAATAACTGCAGGGGCATTTCTTGCCTGTGGGAACAAAGTACTTATGATGAAACGCGGCTTACATAAAGAGCTTGCACCCGGCATGTGGGCCGGTATTGGCGGACATATGGATTTTAGCGAAATAACAAACCCACGGGCACTCAATCTTATGGAAACATGCTACCGGGAAATATACGAGGAAGCCGGAATAAACAAAGCTGATATTTTTTGTTTGAAATTAAGATATATTGCAGTACGAAAAGATGGCAATGAAATAAGAGCCCATTATCACCACATGGGCCGGGTTGAAAGGGAATTACCGCTGCCCAAATGCGAAGAGGGCGAACTGCACTGGGTAGACAAAAAGGACATCGCCGGTTTACCAATGACCACAACTGTTAAAAAAGCCGTATTACATTGGCTTACTAACCCGGAAAACGACGAAGTTTACCTTGTTGCAGTAAATAAAACCAATGACGGAGCAATTATTTCGGAGTTATAAGACCTGCCTATAGAAAAGAGACGCAAATGAAAAAATATGATATCTTTCTGTTTGATGCGGACAACACGCTATACGATTTTGATAAGGCCAGTGCACATGCATTAAAGGTGCTGTTTGAGGAATATGCATTCAATTACTCCAATGATATTCCTAAACGGTTCATAGATATTGGCACTCCCCTTTGGGAAAGCTACGAAAAGGGCGAAATATTAGATACAGAATTGCAAAAGTTTAGGTTTGTCCGCTTGTTTGACGAACTTTGTATACAGCATGACCCCGTGGCATTTAACGAAAGATATTTACATGAACTTGGAAGAAATGCCTTTTTGATTGATGGGGCATTGGATATTTGCCACAAAATAATTACCTGCGGCAAGCAGATTTATATAATAACCAATGGGTTTTTGATATCACAGACTGCACGGATGGAACATTCGCCCATACAAAAATATATATCTGACATATTTATATCCGAAGTTGTCGGGCACAAAAAACCAAGCAAAGAATATTTTGAATATGTACTTAATGGTATACCCCACGTAAACAAGGATAGTATACTTATTGTGGGGGATTCACTTTCTGCAGATATTGCAGGGGGAATCGTTTCAGGAATTGATAGCTGTTGGTTTAATTTTAATGGAGTCGAGAACCGCACAAATATTACCCCAACATATGAAATTAGCAAACTTAGCGAACTGGGCAAATTAATCTAGATCAAGGAGGTTTTAACATTATGTTTAATAGAATATGTGTTATTGTACTTGACAGCGTAGGAATTGGCGAACTCCCGGACGCTGCCGAATATGGCGATGTTGGGGCTCATACTTTAGGAAACATCTTAAAAGCCCGCGGGAAATTGGATTTACCAAACTTATACGCCATGGGTCTTGGGAACATAGAAAATTCCTGTTTACCAAATGTTGCTGCACCAACTGCCGCCTATGGGCGTATGGCAGAACTAACTCGCTCTAAGGATACTACTTGCGGTCACTGGGAGATAATGGGGCTTGTTATGGATCCGCCATTTAAAACTTTTACAAAATTTCCAGAGGAAATGTTGCTCGAGTGGCTGCGCCGTGCCAAGAGGGAAATGAAGTATCTAGGTAACTTCCCCGCTTCCGGCACAGAAATATTGGACATGCTTGGGAAAGAGCACATGAGAACAGGGGCACCAATTGTATATACATCTGCAGACAGTGTATTTCAAATTGCGGCCCATGACGATATAATTCCCCTGCCCCAGTTGTACAGGCTTTGCGAAATTGCCCGGGAGTTGCTTGTTGGTGACCTTTTTGTAGGGCGCGTAATTGCCCGTCCATTTGTGGGCAAGCCAGGGGCATTTGTCCGGACGGAAAACCGTAAGGACTACGCCATTCCTCCAACAGGCGAGACGCTTTTGGACGCACTGGAGGCCCGGCAGCAGTACACTTTAGGCATAGGTAAAATCGAAGATATTTTTTGTAACCGCGGGGTAAAGCATGTGAACCACACCAAAAACAATGCAGACAGCATTACAGCAATAATTGATGCGTTAAAAATAAACAACGATGATACCCTCATTTTTGCAAATTTGATAGATTTTGACATGAAGTATGGCCACCGTAACGACCCGGAAGGCTATGGGCAAGCCTTGAAATATTTCGACAAAAAGCTGCCTGATATATTGGCTGCACTTCGCCCAAATGACTTGCTAATTCTTACTGCCGACCACGGCTGCGACCCTACAATGACACAGTCCACCGACCACACCCGGGAGTACGTGCCCCTTATTGTATATGGCGCAAACATAAAGCCCGTGAACCTAGGCACACGGGCTACTTTTTCAGATATTGCCGCCACTATTTACGATGGACTTGGACATGGACAGTGGGTTATTGGGGAGTCGTTTCGTAAAGATATTCTTCCTGGTACTCATCGTTAACTTCTTCGACAACCCTAATGTAACTAAAAGTTAAACCAAGAGCTTGCTGGCTATTTATTGTAAGCACATCATCTATTATTGAAAAAGTCCACAGCTCATTGCGAATCATATGAAAAGGAATATTACCGCTGCGGTTAATATATAAATCTGTTCCGTTTGTAAACCATGTGAAATTTTCTATGTTCCAAGAAAAACCTCGCATGCCTGTTCCATCTTCGTTAAAGATATAAATAAATGAGTCATCTTCATCCCAAGCCCATGTTCCTACAAATGGGCTTGCATATACAGCGTCGGCAAATATTTCTGTTGCATATTCAACTGACACAAATATTGTGCCATTGGCATTAAATGTACCTGATGTTGATACAGTAACTACCCTAGTGCTGCCATCGGTGCCCACTACAATAACAGCATTATTTTGACTGTCCCACTCTACAGTGTAACCGTGAACTTCCGCTACATTGCGAATAGGCACAAAATACACGCCATTAAAGTTCATGCGCTCTACAGATGCAAATGGAATAGCCGGAGGTGGGGGCGGCGGAATTACTAATGGTGGTTGAAGCATAAATTGATTTGTATCTCCCCACATCTCTTCCATCATAGCTTGAAGATACTCTATCCAGTCTTCCATAGTTGGTAATTCGTATCCGTCAATTAATGCAAACGTAGTATCAAGGGCATCCATACCAGGTGCATTTAATACCTGAGGGATAACACCAAATTCTTCTATAGACCGTCCATATTGGTCTACAGTGTAGCCCAGGTCTATACGAAATAGTATGCCTGTGTTTGGTAATGCCGCAAATGTGTACAATACTGCGGTAACCCCTGCGGTAGGTGCCCCTACAACAGTGGCAAAGCCCGTATTAATAGAAATAATTGCGGCCATTTCTGTAGCAGAAGCCGAGAAGCCATCAACCAGAAGCCATATATCTCCGCCAAAAGGAATATTATTGTATGCAGGGAAGTAATCAACTACCCATACCATTGCATAATCCAAAAGCTCTAAGTCTTCCGGGGCAAAATAATACATATTGCGGCTTTCTACAAACTCTTCAATGGGGAAAATGCCATACAAATGTCCACCTGTCATGCTGGTAGGGTTTTCGAAAAAGTCTGCCGTCAAGTCGCTGGCAATGAAAAGTTCATAGTAATAGAAAGAAACTTGTTCGTCTATAAGCATAGACAAAATATTTGTTGGGAAATATGATAACCATCCGCCGCCATTGCCGCGCAAGTCTATAATCAGATGCTCGTAGTTTTGAACTTCTTCAAAAAATGGAATCAGTATTTGACTATCAAATCCAATATTATTCATAAAGCATTCGATACCGACATAAGCTATAAACCCTGGCTCTACACTTACTGCAAATACATTTTCCGGGTTGCGGAAGCCAAGTACTTCGCCTGGCTCTAAGTTGAAATCAAAATCTGCCGGGTCTATATCATAAAACCATAAAACAGAAGGTGTATTATATATCTGGTAATGCAGTTGGCTAAAACGGAAGTTGGCCTGAATGCTTCTTTCGATATCTTCCGGGTTAAATCCAAATTCTATAAGTATATCTTTATCTTCTTGGCTAAGTAACTGCATACCCCTATACATTGTATGGGCAGCAGCAAAAAATGTTTGACTTACAACATCCCCTGTCCTTACATTTAAATGCCCAAGGCCGCCCAAGTCATCGGACATAACCGCAAGAATAGTAAACAGATAATCTGCCGCAATATAAAGCGGGTCTGTAGGCTCATCTCCCCATCTTTCGGGCTCGATTATCGCCAGAAGAGATGGCAAAGGTATTTTCTCATATATAGCTTCGCGAAATATGTCAAAAAAATACTCCAAGGTTATACCATAAAGCCTGTATACTATGTTCTGTATTGGTGCAATTTCTAAAATTACATTAACTAAGTAATCGAAATCCGACAAGGCTATTTCTCTTGCTTCCGGGGTTAGTTCAATGTCCCGCAGTACATATGAGTTATCGGTACTTTGCTCATTGGCTAGAAGCCGCGCAATGCTGGCGATGCAAAATGGGCGTTCCTGGTTTACCGGGGCGGCATATGCTACTACCGGAGCAATTACGCCTGTTGTCAGTACCAGCACTAAAACAGCTACCAGCACTCTTTTTGTAAAGTCTCTCATTTTAGTTCCTCCTATGGGATGGTTAACGTACAACCTCTATACTAAACTTATTACAGAAAAATGACAAGTAAAACATATAAAAACCGGCACCACAGAAAATGGTAACCGGTTTTTTATGCTTTATATTATGAAAAATTTATGCCGCTTCGGTATCGACTTCCTGTTCTGTCACTTCTGTCGCAAACATTCTTGCAGCATATTCAACTGTAACAAATACAGTACCATTGTCGTTAAATGTACCTGCTTCAGATACAGCAACTACTCTAACACCGCCATCTGCGCTAATTACAAGGGCAGAATTGTTGGGGCCATCCCACTCAACTGTATAGCCATGAGCATAAGCCTCTTGACGAAGAGACACAAACTCGATGCCATCAACTGCCGTATGTGTAGCAACTGCAACACTTGCCGCCGGTGGTGGCGGTGGTGGAATAAGCATTTGGCCTTGCGGTGCAGGTAGCTGATAGCCGCGAATTATTGCCAATACGGTTTCAAGAGCATCCATACCGGGGGCATTTGCTATTTGAGGAATAACGCCATATTCTTCGATAGAGCGGCCATATTGGTCTATGGTGTAGCCCAAGTCTATGCGGAAAAGAATGCCTGTGTTGGGCAGTGCCGCATATGTGTAGAGAACACCTGTTACACCCATTGTAGGCTCGCCCACAACAGTTGCAAAACCAGTAGCAATAGACATGCTTGCGGCGTTATCGCCTGCACTTGCAGAATCGCCATCTACCAGCAGCCAAATATTGCCGTCAAATGGGAAACTGTCCTCAGTAGAAAAGATTACTAAATAACGTATGATTACATAATCCAGAAGTGCAAGATCGTCGGTGTTAAATAGTGGCAAGTCTCTTTCTGCAATAAATTGTGCTATAGGCACGATATCATACAAAACACCGCCATTCATGCTTGACGGGTTTACAAAAAACGCTTCTGTTTTTTCTGATGCTATAAACATCTCGTACTCTCTCACGTACAGATAATCGTCTATTAACATTGAAATAACATGGCTTGGGAAGTAATTAGTCCAACCGCCAAGGTTGCCACGGATATCAATGATAAGGTGTTCGAAATCTTGAACTTCTTCATAGAAGGGGAATAGTGTTTCGCTGTCGAAAGCCATGTTGCCCAAGAAGCTTGCTATACGTAAGTAAGCAATACGACCGTCTTCAATTATATAGGTTGTAACATTATCGGGGTCTTCGAAACCCAAGAACCCGGCAAGGTCAAGTTCCAAGTCAAACTCTGATGGATCGAAACCGTAAAACCATAGAACAGAAGGTGTGCTGTAAATATCATAACGTAATTGTGCAGAGCGTACGATCGAGTCTATAAGAGTTTCAAGATACTCCAAGTCGACACCCGATTCAAGAAGAATATCAATATCTTCTTGGGTTAACTCAATTCCATTGTGTACAGTTTGTGCTAATGCCAAAAATGTTTGGCTAATTAACTCGTAAACTTGAACACTAAGGTGCCCAATTCCGCCAAGTTCCGTACCGGCAATTAACAATACGGTAAAAAGATAATCTGCGGCAATGTAAAGTGTATCATCTGTAGCCTCGCCCCATCTTTCCGGCTCCATAACAGACAATATCGAAGGCATAGGAACGTTTTCTGTTATAATACTACGCCATATACCAAAAAATTGTGGAAGTGTAATGCCAAAACGCCTGTAAACTACGTTCTGTGTTGGTGCCACTTCCAAAATTTTGTTTACTAAGTAATCGAAGTCTGATAATACAATTTCCATTGCTTCCGGGGTTAAGGTAACGTCACGCATGTCGCCCAAAATTTCGCGCAACCACGAAAATGGGTCTGCTTCGTCTGCAGCTTGTTCTTCTACTTCATAAACAGTTTCTGCTGCTTCATCTTGCTCATAAGCTTCGTAGTCTTCTGCAGCAAACACTGCTGCCGGGGCAAATACGCCTGTTGCCAGTGCCAACACCAAAACAGTTGCTAACACCTTCTTTGTAATTTTTTTCATTTAATTCCTCCTATAGAGTAGATTTAATTGCTCGTATATTAAACACCCTATACACTAAAATAGCAAGTGTATTATTTATGGTAAATAGCTTTATTGGCGTGTTCTAAGCTGCCCACAAGCGGCGTCAACGTCGCTGCCCAAGCTGCGACGGATAGTAGTTTGTATGCGGCGTTCTTGCAAAATGGCGGCAAATGCAGTGGCGTCTTTCCGGGAAGTTCCGGTAAATTCGCCCCTTGCTTTGTTTATTGGAATCAAGTTTACATGACAGTTCATTCCATGCAGCAGCTTTGCTAAATCCTTAGCATGAGCCGGACTGTCGTTTTCACCCCTTGCCAGCGCATATTCGAAGGTAATGCGGCGGTTAGTTATTTCTATATATTTGCGGCAAGCTTGCATTAGTTCCTGAAGGGGATAGCGTTTTGCAATTGGCATAAGTTTTTGCCGTATATGGTCTGTTGCACCATGCAACGAAATTGCCACGTTAATTTGCAGTTTCATATCTGCAAGCCGAAGAATTTGCGGAACAAGCCCACAAGTGGACAATGTTATATGCCGCTGACCAATGTTTACACCATCCGGATGGGTAATTAAGTGGATAAAGCGTATTGTTGCATCAAAATTGTCCAGTGGTTCGCCGCAGCCCATTAGAACAACACCGCTTACCGGCCCAACTTGTTTTGCAGCGTAAACTTGTGCACATATTTCCCCGGCTGTTAGATTACGAACAAGGCCGCCTACAGCGGAAGCACAAAAAACACACCCCATCCTGCAGCCAGCCTGAGAAGATACACACACGGTATTGCCGTGGTTGTATTCCATAAGAACGGACTCGATTAAGGTGTTGTCATGCAGTGCGAATAAATATTTTTGCGTACCATCGTTTTTGGATGTAAGCTTTTTTATGGTGGTTACAGTGGCAATACGGTAACTTGCGTCCAGTTGCTCCCGCAGTGTTTTCGGCAAGTTTGCCATTTGGTCAAATGTTTGCACATGACTTTGATGAAGCCAGCCCCATACCTGTTTTGCTCGGTATGCGGGCTGGCCTAAGTCTTTTATTACGCTTTCAATTTCCTGTTGGGTCATTGAAAGAATATCTAATTTTTCCATTGGATCTCCTCGTTAACTTCTGTAGATGGTTTTGACGGGCGTAAATCATGTACATCTGCCACCTTACTTCGCCCTTTAAAAAATGGAATAGCATAGCCGGTTATAATCAAACCAATGCCTAAAAACACCCCGGAAAATGCGAAAAACAAAAGTATGTCTGCATGGTGCCTCGTAAGAAGCCCTTGTATCCCTGCAAAGCAAACTACACAACTGCTTATACTGGCTAGGTTTGCGCCAAACATTGCGATAGTTGGGATACTGGTTTTGCCAATAGATTCAGAAAAAACAATAACTGCACCAAGTACCACTACTACTAATGCAGTGGGGAACAAAATATCCGATGTCGTAGGCCAAAGAAGACCCTGAATGCCTGCCATAAGCATACTGACCATTCCGACTGTCACCAAGGAACCTCCAACACGCTTTGGGGAAATTTTTGTAGATTTGCTATCGTTTTTATGAGTTATCTGTATTGGACTTACAGCTTTATCTAACACTTTTTCTTCTGTCCGATTGTCTACGCACATCCCGTTTTTAAGCAGGTAATCCGTTGTCACCTCAAATATTTCGCTTAACTGCACAACGTTATCTACATCCGGGATGCTCTCCCCTACTTCCCATTTGGAAATAGCCTGACGTGATACTGCCATTATCGCACTTAACTGCTCCTGGGACATACCTTGTTGTTTTCTTAATGCTTGTATTTTCTCGCCTAATGTCATATTGACACCACCTTTTATTTTTGTAGGGCTGCATGCCATACCCGTATTAATACAATACGTAATTTGCTGGTTGCAGTCTACCAAGTAAAGCTTGAAAGTGCGACAATATCCGCAACTATTGGTTGCGTATCTTTAATACCTACTGCAGCCATTCCTTTAGCTGCAAAATACGCCGCACAGATTCATCGAGCCTTTCCATGTCAAAATATCCTTGGTGGTAGCCATCTAAAAGAGCCTGAAATGCTTCCGCAGGGTTGGCGGGAATAAGCAATATATCCGCCCCTGCCAAAAAAGCCCCAAGCGCAATTTGTCCGCAAGTAAAATGGTCTGTAAGGGCGCGCATTTCCAGCCCGTCGGTTATGATTAGTCCGGTAAAACCAAGCCTACCTCGCAAAATATTTTGCAGCCAAAAATCCGAAAATGTAGCAGGTAAATTGCCAGATTCTATCCAGGGTTCCATCCATGGTAGAAGAGCAGTATGCCCGCCAATTTGCGGTGTGGAAATATGGCCTGTCATTACAGCCGCTGCACCGGCATTAATACCACTTATAAATGGCAGTGCTTCTACTTCCCAAAAGCGGTCTATGCCATGGTTATGGAAGGCCAATTGATAATGGCTGTCTTCATAGGTGTCTCCATGTCCCGGAAAATGTTTTAGTGTGGCGTATACGCCTCCGTTTTGTAAGCCTGCCACTGTTGCAGTAACATTGGGGCTTACCAGGTCTGCTGTATGACCAAAAGCACGGTTGCCAATTACCGCATTAGCCGGATTGCTCCAAACATCCGCCACCGGGGCAAAATTCATATTTATGCCAAGTGAAAGGAGTCGTTGAGCATTTATGTGCCCAACTTCGTATGCAAAGGGAATTATTTCTTCCATTCCTTCCAGGATTACAGACACATCCTGGGCTTGTCCAATTTCAAAAGCAGCAGGAGTTGGCCCGCCATCAAAAAGCCTGCCCACACGGGATACTCGTCCGCCTTCTTCGTCCGTGGATATGAAAAGAGGTAAGCGCGCCTGTGCTTGCAAATCTTGTGTTAATGCTTGCACTTGCAGAACAGATTCTACATTGTCGCCAAACAAAATAAAACCGCCAAAGGGGATTGTATCCAGCCACTGCTGCAAGCTTGCATTTACAGCGGTAGTCTGCCAGGGCAAGCGGGGCATAATCAATTGTCCGATTTTCTCTTCCAAAGTCAGTTGCTGTAGCCAATATTCGACGAAAGCAGATGCTTGTGTGGGGGGCTGGTATAATATAGTCTCGTCCGGCTCTGCCGTCTCTAACAAATTACACGGTTCCAAAGAGGTCTCTGGCTCTTGGGGTTCCGCAATTGGGTCACATAGATTCAAATAATCGTGCGGTAATTCAAGAGTCTGATACTCTGTCGTTGGTTGACAAGCTACAAAAAGTAGTAGAAATATAACCATGAATACAACAATAAATTTTTTTATAGTATCCTTAAGGATAATAGCCTCTACCGTATTCCTAATGCTCATATAAGCCTCCGAAACTTTTACAATGTCTTTAGCAAATCTTGTAAAAACGCCCAGGACTTAATAGTAGAGGAAATAGACAACCGTTCGTCCGGTGTATGCAAGTCGATATTTGTAGGCCCAAAAGAGATAATATCAAGCCCCGGTAATTTTTCTTCAAAAAGCCCGCATTCAAGCCCTGCATGAATTGCAGAAATTTCTGCATCATAGCCAAATATTGGAGAATAGCATGCTTGTGCAATTTTAAGCAGTTCCGAATTTGGGTTATAGGGCCATGCCGGGCTGCGCTGCATAAATGTAACCTTTGCACCTGTAAGGTTTGCTAGGTGGCTTATTTGCCGCTCCATTTGCTGGTTATAAAACCCGGCTGCACCACGGGGCATTGCAAGAATTTTAATGCCATCCGGCAATGTTTCTACAACGCCCAAATTGCAAGATGCATTTACAAGCCCCTCAATTTCCGTACTCATGCATTGCACACCGTTTGGAAACAGAGTTAAAGATGCAATCAAATTATGACTGCATTTTGTGGTCAAGGCCTTGTCCGCAGAGCTTGCTGCCCATGATATTTCAAGGCCACTGTCAACAGCGCGGTATTGTGCGGCAAAATCTGTGCGGCATTTTTCAAGTACTGCCAATGCATTATCTGCTTCACTTTTGGGAATAGCAATTGTTGCCACAGCTTCCCGTGGAATGGCATTTAATTTCATCCCCCCGGATACATGGGCAATTCTAATATCCGTTTGCTGATGCAAAGCCGCCAGTGTATGCCCCAGAATACGTAAAGCGTTTCCTCGCTCTTTGTGAATATCGCCGCCGGAATGCCCACCGGTTAAACCTTTTACGGTGATAGTGTAAGCTGTTTTATCCGGCGTTACGGCTTCCCAATTTGCAGACAGAGTAAATTCCACCGTTGTACCCGCGGCACAACCCATGATAATTTCTTTGCCCCTGCTATTGTCCAGGTTTAACATGCGTGTACCACTAAGCAATGCGCCATCCAGGTTGTATGCGCCCGCCATACCTGTTTCTTCTTCTACGGTGAGCACAATTTCAAGCGCCGGATGCTGTAAATCTTTATCTTCCAACACTGCCATACACATGGCTACCCCAAGGCCATTGTCCGCCCCTAAAGTTGTGCCTTTAGCCTTTATAAAATCGCCATCTACATATAATTTTATCGGGTCTGTTAAAAAATCGTGGACAGTATCAGCATTTTTTTCGCATACCATATCTAAGTGAGCTTGCAGTATAACGGCAGGCTTGCCTTGGTAGCCGGTGAATGCCGGCTTATAAATGATAAGGTTGTGCAAGTCGTCCTGGATAGTTTTATAACCAAGCCCACAGGCAAACTCAGCAATAAAATCGCTGACAGCCTTCTCGTTGCCGGAGCCCCGGGGTATTTGACTTATAGCTTCAAAATGTTTTAGCACTGCTTTCGGCTCGTAATTTGCTAGTATCATAGTTACACTCCTTTTTAATGGGGCTATTCCCAAAGCCCGCTTCCTTCGGGAATAGATGCATAGCCCTGTTCATTAACCTCTTCTTTAGAATAAAACTAACATATTCCCATGCCAAATGCAAATATTAGAAATGTTCGTTTATGTAAGCATCATAACTCCCCTGCCCTTCCAATAAACCGGTCATTCTTGTCATTATGGCGGCAGGCGTCCATCCTCTTTTTTTGCTATAGTATTGACGTGCAATTTTTGCAAACTGCCAAGGATGCACAAGCTGCGCATAAATAATTTCTGCCCCATATTCAGGCAATGGGAAAATATTATCATAAATTTCAAGCAGTTTTTTCAATGGAATTTCCCGTCGACTGCGCCTTGCATAGCGGCGTAAGAAACTTGCTAAATCGGTAATTTGTATATCAACTGTGGCCTCTTTACAGTTTGTGACATGGCAGATATCATCAAAAACTGGCAGATTTTCTTCTTTTAATTCGTTGTGGCAAATGTGGTTACCTGTCAAGGCGTGGGCATAAAGTGTATTATAATTAGTCTGGGCCAAAAGCTCCATAGACTTTGCCCCATTTTCTATGTATCGCGAACTGTTTTTAATGAACATAACATCAAAATCCGACAAACGTGAATTTTTACTTGTCTGCCTTGCAGTCCTGGTTAAAAAAGCAGAATTTTTTGAAAAAGTTTCTGTAATAGGCACAGATATACCTAGGGTTAACCCTTTGGCAAGTTTTATCCCTCTTGCCGCCATATGAAAACGTGCGATATTTTCTATTGCCAGAGTCATGTCATAGGGGCAGTCCAAATTAACATCCCGCCCATTAATATACTGCGACATTACAAATGTTTCGCGCCCAAGCTGTACAAATGGTGTGCCGTGGACGCTTAGTATTATTCTGTCCGTCCATGGGAAACCGGCGGCGAATAACCCTTCCAACAACTGATGGCGCAAATGTATTGCCTGATGACTTTCCTGTGTTTTATGTATTCTAAATAATCCGGATTCTGTCTTGCACAAATAATATCCCCGCTCTTTAACGGCTCTTATGCCCGTAATACCAAAATGGCTTGGCAACGTTGTGGCGAAGTCGCTCATGAAAATCACTCCCTTACAGACAACTATATGTAAGAGAGTTGAGTTTTACAACCAAGTTTATGGTATATAATAGAGTTCTTGCGTAACATCAAAATTTCTGCGGTAATGTTATTGTAAATACTGCCCCCGTTTTGGGGGCCATTTTATTTTCGGCAGTTATACTGCCGCCCAAGCTTTTTACAATATCATTGCTTATTGCAAGCCCTAACCCATAATTGCCGTTTTCTCCTTTAAAAAACCTTTCGAATATATTGGGTAAATCCTCCGGGTTTATACCATTGCCATCGTCCTCAATGGCTATTTCTAAATTATCTCCTACGGCATAATAATTAACTTTAATGTTACTATTAGCATGGCGAATAGCATTTGAAAGTATGTTTACAACGGCTCTTTCCAGCTTTTCTTCGTTAGCCTTTATAGAAATTTTTTGCGGTGGGGACTCAACCGTCACATACTTACCGCTTTTTTGGGCTATAGGCTTTACACGTTCGCAACATTCGTAAAGCAAGTCTTGCGCATCCAGTACAAACATTGTTTCCGATGCTTCTTCATTATTGTCTATTCGTGAAACATAAAGTAATTCGCCAACAAGGTCTGCCATTTTCTTTCCTTCGGACAGAATAATGCCCGCCGCTTCTTCTTTTGTAAAAATATCTGCCAGTATACCCTCGGCATAGCCCTGGATGGACATTAAAGGAGTCCTTAATTCGTGGGATACATTTTGAAAAAACTGCTTTTGATTATTTTCGTAAGTTTGCAACATGTTGGACATGTTGTCCATGCTTTTGGAAAGCTGATTAAATTCCGTATCTTTAAAAACACCTGGCTTTTCGTTAAAATTTCCGCGGCCTATGGTTTCTGCATAGCTGCACAATCTGCCAATTGCCCTTTTAAACCGTGCAGACATGGCAATTGAAATTACAAGGCTTAAAAGCCCGGAAATGACAAGCAGCAACCCAAGTATACGGTTCATGCTACCTGTAAAAGCCATGGCAGAACTTATGTCTGTGTACATTAAAATAGAAAAGGTATTGTCTTGTACGGTTTGCCTTGTAGTGCTTACATAATATGTGCTGGTTACACCGGCAACCCTTGTCATTTCGCCATTAGTAAACCGCAATTGATTTAACAAGTAATAATCTACTAAAGACTCAACTTTTGTCCTTTGAGTATCAGGCAAAGAGTCTAAGCGCGGGGTTAATATTTCATTGTTGCCATCTATAATAATTACATCTGCGGTTACAAAAGATTGCTGGTTAATTGGGCGTATATTGCCTATTGTAATTTGTCCAACTGACATATCTCTACCAATGCGCTGTATTGGCCACTCGCCTTCTGCAGCTTCCCGAAAATACAATGTAGCAGGGGGATAAATTCTTGTAGAATAGACAAAAGGTGTAAGCCTTGGTGTGGCACTTAACTCAATTTCAAACCTGCCATGCTGCTGGGGCGGCATGTTACCCGGCGCAATCATTCTGATGCCCGGCATAAAAGTCATCGTGTCCGTAGCAACCCATGTATGAAAAGGGAAAGTATATGTTAAATCAACAACATCCATCATTCCGCCGGTAAGTTCCCGCTCTGCCTCTGCACGAATGTAATTGCTTACTAAAATATTAAACAAAAAATATACAACAAGGAAGCTTGCAAAAATTACACCTGTGCAACTAAGCATTAATTTCTTTGTAAAACTTTTCATACATGTCACCTACTTTGCACTTATTCTAAAACCATGCCCCCATACTGTATCTATGGAAACTATACTACCTATGTCAGATAGCTTTTTACGTAAACGCTTTACTGTCGCATCTGTGGCTCTGGTCTCTACTGCATTGTCGTATCCCCAAATTTTGTTCAACAACTCTTCCCTGGACACCGCCTTGTCTTGGTTCTGCAGCAAATATGTCAGTAGGTTGAACTCGGTATTTGTAAGTGCCAATTCCATGTTATTGCAGTATGCCATTAGTTTATCCGGATAAATTGTAATATCGGCAAAAGTTACGGATTCGTTGCTACTTGCCTGCATTTGCGTGTCCATTTCTATTCTGCGGAACATGGCTTTTACTCGCATTGTCAGTTTTACGGGACTAAACGGCTTTGTAAAATAATCGTCACTGCCAAGAGAAATGCCGGAAATATAATCTTCGTCTGTGTCACGCGCAGTTAGCATTACAATTGGCACATTGGAAATTTCCCGTAGTTTTGTACATATTATCAGCCCACTGCTGCCGGGCATCATTATGTCAAGAACTATTAGGTCGCAGGGTTTATTCCGGAAGGCGTCGTACAATTGGTCGCCGTTTTCAAAGGCTTCTACTTTATAACCTTCTTTTTCTAAAAATGACCGTATCAAATGCCGGATGTTTTTTTCGTCTTCGGCTATATAAATTAGCTTACTCATACGCACCGCCTTCATTTATATAAACAAAGTATATCACGCAAATAGGTTCATTCAATATTTGACGCAATTTTGTTACAAATATTCGCTGATTTTGTCTTAGTTGTATTTGTATACTAGCGTCAGAACAAAGCGAAAGCGGAGTTTGGGGTAGTGCCCTATTAGAATAGAGAGAAGGTACAGAAAATGAAACACTTAAAAACTGCAATTTGCCTGATGCTGGCTGCGATATTACTGTTTGCAACAGCTTGTGGCGGCAGAAATGGCAACGACAATGGAAATGACGACAGCGGCAGAACCGGTGGTAGCGATGCCGTAGGCACAGCACGAAACGATGGGACTACAACTACAGGCCGGTATGTAGAGCAAGATATTACACCGCCCATAAACGGTCGATTTATAAACCTTGTGTCCCATGACGGTACTCTTGCGGCATTTGACGAAGGCTTGCGCACACGGTTTGACAGCACAGACAACGGGGAAACATGGGCCCCAACACCGGGGCCGGGAAGTAATACCAACCGCTTCGAGGGTGTACAAACCGCCGCATTTTTACCCGACGGCAGGCTGCTTGTGTATTTGCAAGGCGAGGGCATGGCGGCAGTATCCCCGGACGGCACTAGCGAACATTTTCCGATATACGAAATAGACAACGCAATTACAGAGGGCGAAGCCATTAGCGTTACAATGATACAGGTGCTAAGCGACGACCAAGTTTTGCTTACTTATAGCATTGGCGGCTTTGCCGGATTTATGGGCCAGGGCGGAGTATTTACTGCACCCACCGCCAGTACGAATGATGCTGGCTCCGATGACGTTGAGCTTATGGAGTTTGATTTTACCGATTTTGACATTAGTGACTTTGACTTTGGTGAACTCGATATCGACCCCGAAGAGCTTCAAGAATTACTTGAGCGATTAGGTAGTGGAGACGACTCTGGCGATTCCGAAGAATCAGCATCAACACAAACCCATAGAGGCATGCAAGTAGTCCAATCTACGGAAGTGAGAGCAAGCGGGCAAGCCTCTGTTGGCGACAGAATTAACTCCGGAGGCACTACTTTTGATATAGGCTCTGCCTTTGGGGCAACTACCGCAATACATGACATTACCACAGGGGTACGAGTATCCGAGTTAATGGTTCCGACTCCGCTTGGTGCAAACAGTTATGGGGATGTCTTTATGATGCAAGGTCACGGTTTGGTTCGCCACAGTGCAAACGGGGACGTTGATACATTACTTGACGGCACGGCCTTCGCATTTGGTGCGCCAACAGGCACAGCTGTGGCAATAAACTCCCTTTCTGATGGAAGCCATATTGTAAACGTACTTACATTTGACGGCGAAGGCCTAACTAACCACCTTTTCAGGTACAGTTGGGACCCTAACGCCCCTGTAAACCCAGACAAGACAATTACAATTTGGTCTTTAGAAGATAACAACCTTGTACGTGCCGCAATAACTGAAATATGGCGGCTTCATCCGGACGCTTGCATAACCTACGAAATTGCCCTGGCTGGTGACACTGCTATGTCTGCGGCAGATGCTATCAGGACACTTAACACACGCCTGTTAAGTGGCAGAGGCCCGGACATTTTAATACTTGACGGTACACCAATAGAAAGTTATGCCGGAAGGGGCATGCTTCTGGATTTAACCGGGCGTGTAGACGTAAGCGGCATTTACGAAAACCTGCTTGCACCATATACCCCAAACGGACAAATGTACGTAATTCCCACGCAGTTTTCAATCCCTGCATTATTGGGAAGTGAACAGACTCTTAGAGAAATAGAAACCCTTGCTGCTCTTGTGGAAAGAGTCTTAAACGGCAACCCTCCCCCCACTACGGGACTTGAAGGCAGAATGCTTGGGGGCGTACCTGAGGAAGAACGGTCAGAGCTTGCCTTCAACGATTTACAAGAACTATTTGACCTTATGTGGTATGCCAATTCAAGCGCATTTATTTATGACAACAGACTTAATTCGGAAGTGTTAAAGGAATTCCTTGGGGCAATTGAAGCCATAAGCAACATGTATGGCCTAGCCGCAGGAAACGAAATGATGATGGGTACCATGAACGTAGTTGCCTTTGGATCCGCCGGCGGCGGTGGAAGAATAAGCATGATTCCCGGCTCTATGTCGCAATTAATGGCTCAAACTGCAAATTTTGCGGCATTCCCAATTAGCAACCTTACATTTTTGCAAATGTTTACCCATATTGTAGATGCAAAACTTTCAGCATTCCCCGGGCTTACACAGGGTGCATGGGTGCCGTCCACAATTGTAGGCGTATCTGCCGACACAAACGTTTCGGACTTTGCCATGGAGTTTATCAACACAATGCTATCCCTTCCTGTACAAATGATAAACCACTTCGAAGGTTTACCAATAACACGGGAGGGAATTGAGACGCAAGTAAACATGATTAACGAGCGCATGGAAGAGTTTGACATGGGTACATTCAACTTTGACATCGACGCCCTTGTAAGCCAGCTTAGTACGCCAACAATAATAGAAACCACATTGCGCGAAATGATTTGGGCAACTGTTGAACGGCTTGGCACAGGCAGAATTGACCTGGAAGGAGCGGTACAAGAAGTTGAACAAAATATTCGCAACTATTTGGCAGAGCGGGCGCAATAAGCGCAAGTGGGAAGAATGCCCGCCCCGGAGGAAACTTAGTAAAGGCGAGGGTTTTACCGCCCTCGCCTTTATGGCTCCCAGTCTTATTGGTATATCTATATTTTTTCTAATCCCATTTGTGGATACAGTACGCCGTAGTTTTTACGATGTGCGCGGAGTAAATTTTATAGGGCTTCAAAGCTATGTGTCTGTACTTAACAATGCGGCGTTTCGCTTGGCGGCGGCAAACACCGCCAAGTTTGTGGCAATTTGTATTCCGCTATTGCTAGTTGTTAGCCTTGGTACTGCCCTATTGGTACGGTCTGTAAAACCATATGGCAAAATTTTTAAGACAACCTATCTTTTACCCATGGCTGTACCTGTGGCAAGTATCGTTTTACTATGGCAGGTACTGTTTAACGAAGGAGGGCTTGCCAACACGATTTTAATAACTATCGGTTTGCAGCCCATCAATTTCATGGGTTCATCCACGGCTTTTTGGGTACTTATTTTCACATATCTTTGGAAAAATACAGGGTATAACATGATTTTGTGGCTTGCGGGGCTGGATGGCATTTCTGAAACTTTATACGAAGCTGCCCGTGTAGACGGCGCAAGCAAACTGCAAAGTTTTAGGTACGTTACCCTACCCTGCCTACTGCCCACCATCGGAATTGTGTCTATTTTATCCTTGCTAAACAGTTTTAGAGTTTTTAGAGAAGCCTATTTGGTTGCAGGAGCCTACCCTCACGATTCTATGTACATGTTACAGCACTTGTTTAATAACTGGTTTCAAAATTTGGACATAAGCAGACTAAGCGCAGCGGCTACCATGATGGGAGCCACATTGCTTATAATTATTTTACTTGTGCGAAAGTTTTTGGATGAAGCCGATTGATGGGTAATATCTGGAGGTCCCACTTGATAATAATTTTACAATCATCTATTAAATTCATACCCTTAATAGCCCTTGCCCTGCTGGTATGGTGGCCCTTATGGTTTATGGTTATGGGCAGCCTTATGTCCCTGGAAGAGTTAAATCGCACCATAGGCCCTGCCCTGGCAGAAGATGGCGGGCGTTCCATTTGGCCGCTTCTTCCCACATGGCCTACATTACAGCCCCTTGTCAGGCTGCTTTTGGACACGCCGCAATTTTTTGTTATGTTTTGGAACACTTTCAGGCTGGTAATGCCATCCATTTTAGGGCAACTAATTTTTAGCGCATCAGCGGCATGGGCTTTAAGCCGCTTTCGCTTTCGTGGGCGCAAAGTTCTGGCAACAGTGTACATCGCCCTAATGCTTATGCCCTTCCAAGTAACAATGGTACCCAACTATCTTGTTATAGACCGCTTGGGAATGATGAACAGTATTTGGTCGGTTATACTGCCTTTTGCTTTTTCGGCCTTTCCCGTGTTCATTATGCTAAGGGGCTTTGATGCGGTGCCACGAGCCTTGTTGGAAGCAGCATCCATAGACGGTGCGGGGCCTGTGCGGACATTTGCAAAGATCGGATTGCCCCTTGGCATGCCAAGTATTTTGGCGGCACTTGTACTTGGGTTTCTTGAAGTATGGGGTGCCATAGAGCAACCTATGACATTTTTAAACGACCCGGCAACTTGGCCTTTATCACTGTTTTTGCCGCAAATTGTAGCTGAAGAATTAGGCCTTGCCATGGCGGCATCTTTGCTTATGCTACTGCCAGCTGCGTTATTTTTCTTTTTCGGTCAAAAATATTTGGAACTTGGCATACAAGCTGCCGGAATCAAGGAGTGAGAGCATGAAGATTTTTAAAAATTACGACCCTGCCCAGCGTCGCTCTGCGGGCAATATAATTAAATTTTTGGCGATATTACTTGCCTTTACCATAGTTGCACGGGGCACAAGCGGCGCAACCCTTGCCCGTGTAATTTTGGCAACCCCGGATAGGAGCGAAATTATAGACGCTATTTCCGGCATTGCCACAGTTTCATCAACAGATACTTTAGAAATTACTGCCCCAGAAGGCCTTAGAATTGCCGAAATGCTTGTAGGGGTAGGACAATATGTAAGAGTTGGTGACCCGGTTGCAGTTTTTGAAATGGATGACCTTGAAGAAATGCGTATCCGCGAAAACGCAAACCTTAGCCGCATGAACCTTGACTTAGAGAAACTAGGCAGGGGTGAAAGCATTGATGGCGACCCACTTGAACGGGCACAACGAGACCATCGACGCGCCCAGGAGGACTATGCCATTGCAGTTAAGCAAGGTGAAGCCGACATTTCCCGAACAAGAGAAACACTTGATTTACTTGTCGCTTCCCATGAAGACATAGGTATGTTACCAACGGCAATCCTTAACCATCAACGGGCATTGGAGGACTACTATACAATATTAGCTCAAGGGCAAGCCGATATCGCCGCAGCGGAAGAAGCACTGCGTTCCATGGAAGTGGACGACACAGCACTGCAAAACGCCATTCGTAACCATGAACGGGTAGTAGATGACTACAACAGAACACGGGCAGAAGTTGAGGCGAATATTGCAGAGGCACAAGAAGCACTGGACGAAATACGAAGCCGCAGGCCTTCCACTGCAGACCGCTCTGCCCTTGACATAGCAGAGCGCAATTACCGGCGGGCAAGAGACGACTATAATGCCGCACGCCAAGCGGGGGAAGAAAGTGTACAATCGGCAGAAATTGCCCTACACATGGCAATTGCCGCATATCAAGATGCTGTACTGGCATCCCAATTAGAGCCAAACCATGCGGCTGTGGCAGCAGCTTGGGCCGAGGTTGAAAGAACACAAAACGCTATTACCACCGCACAAAATACAGCAGAATCAAATATACTTGCAGCCGCCCGCAGGCTGGAAGACGAAGCCACAAGGCTTGCCCAAGCCCAGCGAACTTTTAACGAAACTACCCAAGGGGAGCTGGAACAAGCAGAAACAAACTTGGAAGCAGCTGAAACCCAAGCAGAGAGCAGATTATTAACAGCATCACGCTCGTTAGAAGATTCCGAAAAAAGCCTATACCAAGCACAGCGTACATTTGAAAACAACAAACAGGCAGAACTTGAGCGACTAGAAAATGCTCTTGAAACAGCAAAAGAGCGTGCAGCAAGAGATTTGCAAACTGCAGTACGCACCTTAGAAGACAGAGCTGGTACTATAAATTCTGAAATTAGGCGAGCTCAAACAGATTTGCAAACTGCAATTAGCAATGCCGAAAGCAGCAGCCGTACTGCGGCCCGTCAAGTAGAAACTACAGCCGCCGCTTTAAGAACCGCCGAACGCAGCCATCAGCAAACTATACTACAAAACGCCGATACTGCCGCACAAAACATTATAAGTGTCGCAACTTTACAATTGGACATTGCCGCCCAACAATCTACCATGGATAAGTTAGACATACTAATTTCAAACGACGGGGTTTTATACGCCAACTACAGCGGCGCAGTATCAATAGCCATGCAAACAGGTAACACAACAAGCAGTGCGCCCATAGTTACATTGCGGGACACACAAGGGGGCTTTGAAGCTCAACTGCAAATTACACAATCGCAAGCAGAAAGGCTTGCTATCGGAAACGAAGCAGAGGTTACAACCGGCGGCGGTTCGACATTCTTTACGCCAACCACAATAGGGATTGTATCCGGCATTTCTCAACCAGACGAAAACGATTATGTAACAGTTACCATTAGTCTGCCCGAAGGCAACTGGAGCATAGGCCAAAGGATAGATGCACAAGTAATATTGCACCGGGCAAATTACGATTTTAGCGTACCAATTTCTGCACTACATTCGGATAACGCTGGGTATTTCCTTCATGTAATGGAACAGCGAAGTACAGTGCTTGGGCTGCAAAATGTTGTTGTACGTATAAATGTAGAAATTGTTGCCGCAGACGATATGATGGTATCTGTAAGGGGGCCGGTTAGCAGAAGCAGCCAGGTTATTGTTGGCAGTAATAAGGCGATATCCGTGGGCGACCGCATTAGGGTAAGCGAATGATGAAGCGTATTAAACCCATGTTTGCAGGGTTATTGCTATGGTGCATGTTTGGCCTTCTGCTAACATTTGGCTTCCTGCAATCTGCCGCAATTAGGCAATTTCATAGTGTTTCATTGCGATATAATACCCCCATAAGCGGGCAAACGGCCTACAGGGCACGGCAATATTCAATAACAAATATCGAAAACAACCCATTTTGGCCTACATTTTGGCATGAGTGCAGAATGTCTTTTTCTGTGGGGGCCAGAACGGCACATGCAAACACCGTTTCATTTTCCGGGGATGCATCGCTAGTGTGGCCCGCAAGATATATAACGGGCAGTGCGCCAAGTTCTATCGATAGCACAGGTATAGCGGTATCAAATGCCCTTGCTCACAGCCTATGGGGAAGCACAGACATTATTGGAATGACCGTTTATGTAAATGATAAACCACGCATTGTACGGGGCGTATTTGAAGGAACTGCCGACATTGCCCTATTGTCATTCCACATAGAGGACACAGCGCAAAGTTGGACAGCCGTAGAACTTGCAGGGGGCCAGCCAAACCCTACCCGCAGCCAAGCAGAAAATTTTGCGACGGCCTCCGGCCTAAGCAGACCAGATTATATACTAATGGGCGGCTCAATTGCCTTGTCACGGCTCATGTCCATTTTTCCGCTCTTGATAATTGCTGCTTACGGGCTTATATTACTTGCCGGGTTTACAAAAAAACATTATGGGGCAGCGGCAACACTAATAATTTTTGCAGGGTTTATTTTATTTGCAATTTTTCTCCCCAATATGCTGGAAGCCCTCCCCCCATGGATAATCCCCACACACTGGAGCGATTTTTCCTTTTGGTCAAATCTATTGCTGCAGGCAAATGACAGCTTACGGGAATTTCTTAGAGTCAACCCTATGCTACGGGATGTAGAATTAAAAATACACCTACTGCGCCAGATAGGAATTTTTATTGCTTCCGTGTGTAGCGGGATAATTGTTTGCGCCCAGTGGCATTGCCATATTCGGCAAAATGACTATGGAAACATGAACATTTCAACTACGCGGTAAATGAACTTACAATAGCAAACGCCCATATGATAAGGCCTAGTTGCCTTTGTCATATGGGCGTTACTGTTAAAATCTCATTAATCAAGATATTGTCTTTGTTGCGGTACTGTTAGAGAAGTGCTTACTCGGTAACTTTATGCAAAACAGATAAAACCCCAGAGGCGATTTCCTCATCGACTGTAAAAAGCCGTCGCCCAACTGAGCATTTGCGATATTGCTTGCCGTTGATTGCGTAATAATTCCTCTTGCCTTCTTCACAAAC